>Ga0208823_1000020_pt1 | contig 138531 bp, 138 predicted proteins | sample AD_UKC075_MetaG_FD_184440 | JGI IMG/M metagenome (GOLD analysis project Ga0208823, IMG submission 184440) | Active sludge microbial communities of municipal wastewater-treating anaerobic digesters from USA - AD_UKC075_MetaG (SPAdes) (version 2) | ecosystem: Engineered > Bioreactor > Anaerobic...
GCTGATGATGCTGGTCTTGCATAAACCGTTGCCCATTTTCCTGTTTGGGCTCATCGGAGCGGCGGTGGTGCTTTACCGCCACAAGACCAATATTGTCCGGCTTTATCAGGGGACCGAAAGCAAAATTGGGCAGAAGCCCGACGACGGAGGGGTGAAATAACAGGCGGAGCCCGGCCGGGAAAGTGCCGGCCGGACCCGGCGCAGTATCTGAAACGAGGGGGAGTTCGATGAAAAAGGTCGCATTGTTGGGAGCAGGGAGTTGGGGGACCGCGCTGGCTTTTTTGCTGGCGAAGAAAGGGTTCCCGGTGCACCTGTGGGGACGCAGCAGCGAAAAAATGGCTTTGATGAATAAGAGCAGGGAAAACCGGCCGTACCTGCCGGGCGTGCTTCTTCCTCAGGAGGTTGTGGCGACGGCCGATCTGGAAGAAGCTTTAACCGGTAAAAAATATGTGGTTCTGGCCGTACCTTCCGACCAAATCCGGGCCCTGTGCCGTCAAATCAAAGAACTCGTCCGGGAAGACATGATTCTGGTTAATGTGGCCAAGGGCATTGAACAAGGCACTCTTCTGCGGATGAGTGAAGTGATCGCCGAGGAACTGGAGGAAAAAGGGTCGGCAATTAGCGTCCTTTCCGGACCCAGCCATGCGGAAGAAGTGGGCCGGGAAATCCCCACGGCGGTGGTGGTCGGCGCCAAAACTAGGCAAGTGGCCGAAGAAATCCAGGATCTTTTCATGACGCCGAAGTTTCGCGTCTACACAAACCCGGATTTAATCGGCATCGAGTTCGGCGGGGCCTTAAAGAACGTGATTGCCTTGAGCACGGGCATCGCCGACGGCCTTGGTTATGGCGACAATACGAAAGCTGCCCTGATTACCCGCGGGGTGCGGGAAATCGCCCGGGTAGGGGTGGCGGCCGGCGCCAATCCCCTTACTTTTGCCGGTTTAACCGGCATCGGGGATTTGATTGTGACCTGTACCAGCATGCACAGCCGCAACCGGCGGGCCGGGATTATGCTGGGCAAAGGCGAACACTTGCCGGAGGTGCTCAAAAAAGTGGGCATGGTGGTGGAAGGGGTTACGGCCACTAAGACGGGCTGCGCCCTGAGCGACAAGTACCAGGTGTCCATGCCCATTTGCCGCGAAACCTACGAGGTATTGTTTAACAACAAGGACCCGCGGGAGGCGGTGGTTGATTTAATGATGCGCCAAAAGACCCATGAAGTGGAGGAAGTAGTGAAGCAAGCCGACTGGTAAGGCAAAGGACCGGTGGTACCCGGCCAAGAGTTCTGAAAAAGAGATAGTGCAGAAATGGATAGAACATGCGCAGCGAAGGTGCTGCGCAATATTTTTTCCAGCCTAATTTATGGATGATTGATGTGAACATAAATTAGGCATTTTTTTTGAACTTAGTAATAAATAATTAAAGAGGACAGTATATATGTACTGTTCATTAATTGGAAATTTGTACAGACTCTAAAGAGTTTTTCTTTAAGTCCCATCAATGTTGGTTAAGGGGGGATGACGGGATCGGAAAGTTTAAGCCTGCACCTTTTTAAATAGGAAGAATTTTAAGGAGGGGATAGTGTGGAAAATATTTTTCGTGACATTGCGGAAAGAACAGGGGGTGATGTATATCTAGGGGTAGTAGGACCTGTTCGGGTAGGCAAATCAACATTTATCAAAAGGTTTATGGATTTATTGGTCATTCCCAATATTGTGAACAGTTATGACCGGGAAAGGGCGATTGACGAATTGCCGCAAAGCGGAGCCGGCAAAACCATTATGACCACCGAGCCCAAATTTGTCCCCAACGAGGCGGTGGAAATCCAGATCAAAGAAGGACTGAAGGTGGCGGTAAGACTTGCGGATTGTGTCGGTTATACCATCCCCGGCGCAAAAGGATATGAAGACGAAAACGGGCCCCGGATGGTAAACACCCCCTGGTCGGAAGAAGCCATGCCTTTTCAGGAAGCGGCCGAGATGGGGACACGGAAGGTCATTACCGACCATTCGACCATTGGCATTGTGCTGACCACCGACGGCAGCATCACCGAGTTACCCCGGGAAAACTATGTGGAGGCGGAAGAGAGAATCGTCGAAGAGTTAAAAGCGCTGGGGAAACCCTTTGTGGTCATCCTCAATTCGGTGCAACCTCACGATGTTAACACGATTGAACTGGCGCAGGAGTTGGAAAACAACTACGAGGTTCCGGTGATTCCGGTGGATGTGGCCCAAATGTCCCAGGGGACGATTATGCAAATTCTGGAGGAAGCGTTGTTTGAGTTCCCGGTGAACGAAGTCAACATCAGTCTGCCCAAGTGGATCGAGGAACTCGCATCGGAGCATTGGTTAAGATCGAAATTCGAGAGTTCCGTGCAGGAGATTATCAGTCAGGTACGGAGGCTGCGGGATATTGATCAAGCGCTGGAAACCCTGTCCCATTTGGATTTTATCGGAGAAGTCGTGCTGGAGAGCATGGATATGGGAACGGGAACCGCATCCATTGAGATGACCGCACGGGATGGTTTGTTCTACGAAGTATTAAATGAAGCCACCGGGCTCGAAATCACCGGCGAACACGATATTTACCGGCTGATGAAAGAACTGACTTTTGCCAAAGTGGAATATGACAAAGTAGCCGCAGCCCTGGAACGGGTACGCGAGTGTGGCTATGGGGTCGTCAACCCCATTATGTCGGAAATGATCCTGGAAGAACCGGAATTAATCAAGCAAGGGGGCTTATTTGGGGTAAAACTAAAGGCCAGCGCCCCATCCTTACATATTATCCGGACGGACATTACCACAGAAATCACGCCGCTCATGGGCACGGAAAGACAATGCGCTGATTTGGCTCAATACATCATGGATAAATTCCAGGAGAACCCGTCCCAGATCTGGAATTACGATATTTTCGGCAAATCCCTGCAGGAACTGGTCACCGACAATATCCAAAACAAACTGCAGACCATTCCGCAGAATGTCCAGGATAAACTGAAGGAAACCTTGAGGCGCATCGTGAATGATGGCAGCGGTGGGATCATCTGCATCATCATTTAAAAATCGGTCGCATTGACCGATTTTTTTTATGGGCGCGCTTTATCACAGAAGGAACGAAATTTATTGCTGATTCAAATTTTAAATGATATAATGTCTACCGTACGTAGAAAGAAATCTACCCAGGAAGGACACCCAGGAGGTTTTGCCGATGCTGAAAGAGAAACACAAGCATTTTTACTTAGTAAGCAAAGAGATTATTCCTGAAGCGATCCTCAAAACGGCAATGGCGAAAGAAATTCTCCAGCGCGGCGAGGCTTTCACGGTCAATGAGGCCGTGGAAAAGGTAGGCTTGAGCAGGAGCGCCTTTTACAAATACCGGGACGGGGTGTTCCCGTTCTATGAAACCGGTAAAGAAAAAATCATCACCCTCTCTTTAATCCTGGAGCATAAACCGGGCGTGCTTTCCGATGTGCTTAACACGGTAGCGGCCATGAAAGGGAATGTCTTAACGATTAATCAGGGCTTGCCTCTGCAAAACCTGGCCAATACTACTTTAAGCATTGAGACAAGAGAGTTGGAAGATGAACCGGCGGCACTGATTAGCAAACTGCGCTCCCTGCGCGGGGTGAAAAAGGTAGAAATAGTGGGACAAAGTAAGGAGGCGGAATAATTCATGGAAAAAATCGATGTTGCCATCCTTGGATTAGGTACGGTAGGACAAGGTGTGGTAAAGATTTTACAGAAAAACGAGGCCTTATGGCCCAAGAAATGCCAGGCGGCAATTAATATTAAAAAGGTTTTTGTGCGCAACCTGCAGAAAAAGCGAGAGGTTGATTTACCGGCGGGGGTGCTTACTGATAAGTGGCAGGAGATCATTGACGACCCTGCAATCAAAGTGGTAATTGAACTGATGGGGGGCATCGAGCCGGCCCGGACCTATATTCTGCAAGCTTTAGAAAAAGGCAAAAACGTGGTTACGGCCAATAAAGATTTGCTAGCCGAGCACGGCGATGAATTATTTATGGCCTGTGAAAACAACGCCGTCGATTTATACTTCGAGGCCAGCGTGGGGGGCGGGATCCCGATTATCAATCCTTTAAAGCAGAGTTTGCTGGCCAATAACATCGAGAAGGTCATGGGCATTATCAACGGAACGACCAACTACATTTTAACGAGGATGGCGCAGGCCGGGCTGAGCTTTGAAACAGCCTTGAAGGAGGCGCAGGAATTAGGTTATGCGGAAGCCGATCCGACGTCGGACGTGGAAGGCTTGGACGCGGCCCGCAAGATTGCCATTTTATCCTCCATTGCTTTTCACACCCGGGTTAAATTAGCAGATGTCTTTGTGGAGGGGATTACCGGGATTACGCCGGATGATATCACTTATGCCCGGGAAATGGGCTATACCATCAAACTGCTGGGGATCGGCTCATCGGACGGACAGGATGTGGAAGTGCGGGTTCATCCGGCGCTGGTACCCGTGCAGCATCCTTTAGCCAGTGTCAACGATGCGTTTAATGCGATTTTTGTGAAAGGCGATGCGGTCGGCGACACGATGTTTTTCGGCCTGGGTGCGGGACAACTTCCCACCGCCAGTTCCGTTGTCGGCGATTTGCTTGAGGTGATTAATAATATCCGGACGAAAAGCACCGGCCGCCGGGCTTGCACCTGTTACGAAGGAAGAACGATCACGCCCATGGGTGAAGTGATGACCAATTACTTCTTGCGTCTTCGCGTCATCGATCGTCCCGGCGTTTTGGCCAGCATTGCCGGGGTCTTCGGGAATCACGGGGTCAGCCTGGCTTCCGTAGTGCAGAAGGGCAGTTTCCAGGATGAGGCTGAGTTGGCGGTGATTACCCACCGGGTGAAAGAAAAAGATATCCAGGATGCCTTGAAAGTAATCAAAGAAATGTCGATTACGAAAGCAATCGTCAGTCAAATCAGAGTGGAAGGTCTGGAGTGATAAACGTGGCCGTGTTAAAAGTCAGCGTTCCGGCAACTTCCGCCAACCTGGGGGCAGGGTTTGACTGTGCCGGGATCGCTTTGAATTTAGCCAATGATTTGTATTTTAGCATCGGCAAGGCTGATGCATCCGGTTTTCCGGCGGATGCTACGCCCTTGTCGGGATATAGTTTGGCCCATCGGGGTTTCAAGCTGGTGATGGAAAAGACCGGCCGGAAAATGCCCCCGGATTTACGCATCGCCATTTTAGCGAAAGTGCCCCGTTCCCGGGGCTTAGGAAGCAGCGCCACGCTCACCGTAGCCGGAATTGTGGCGGCCAATGCGCTTATAGAGGCGGATTTATCGGAAGAAGAAATCGTAACCCTGGCCTCCCAACTGGAAGGGCATCCGGACAACGCCGCACCTGCTTATCTGGGCGGTTTGGTGGTTTCGATTGCATCCGCAGAGGGCATCAAATACCGGCAGGTAAAACCCCAACCGGATTTACGAGCGATTGTGGCGGTACCAGATTTTGAACTGGCCACTTCCGCCGCCCGTAAGGTATTGCCATCGAAGGTTTCCCGGCAGGATGCGGTTTTTAACACGGGCCGCTTTGGTTTGTTTATGACCGCGATTTTAACCGGCGATTACCGCCTGCTTGGGGAGGCGATGGAGGACCGCCTGCACCAGCCCTACCGGATGCCGCTGGTGCCCGGCTTACAGGAGGTAATGGGTGCGGCCAGGGCGCAAGGCGCCTTAGGCAGTTGCCTGAGCGGAGCGGGACCTTCGGTTTTGGCCTTTTGCCACCGCAACCAGGAAGCCATTGGCCGGGCCATGCAGGAAGCGTGGCGGAAAGCTGGAATCAAGGCGGAGATATATTCCCTGGGCATATCCTTACAGGGGACCACTTATAGCTTTCTATAGCCAGGCGGAAAAAGGACAATCCTTTACAGAACAGCAACAGGGGCGATGAATACGCGCAAGATGCATGATAAAGGGGCAATTCGCTAATAAGCATACTGCTGGATAGAGATAGGAAAGGGATGACACTTGACATTACGGCTTGTTCGATTATATAATATGAATTGTGGCTTCGGGGCGTAGCTCAGTTTGGCTAGAGCGCCATCTTGGGGTGGTGGAGGCCGCTGGTTCAAGTCCAGTCGCTCCGACCATTTTTTTTATTAAGACAATTTAGTGAGTACGGCACGTAGCAAAAAGATCGCTCTTGGGGAGCGGTCTTTTTTCACACATTTGTATTTAGGGGTATAAACAAGGGGACATGCCTTGATCATTCAAGACGGCCCCTTTTTTATGTTTGACCGAAAAACTTAGGTTTTATGCTTTAATGAAAATATGTTAAAATATCGATGTTATCGCTATAATAACTGAGACAGTGACGAACGGATTGAGGTGTACTGAGCAATGGAATTCGTAAATAACATTAAAAATACGGCGCTGATTTTTGAAGGGGGCGGCATGAGAGCCAGTTATACCGCTGGTATTTTGAATGTACTCCTGGAAAACGAGCTGTATTTTGATTATGTGGCGGGGATATCGGCGGGAGCCACACACACGGTTAATTATCTGGCTCGCGCCCCGGAAAGAGCGCGGCGTTCTTTTGTCGATTTGGTTTTAGATCCGCGTTTTGGCGGGTGGGGTTCCTTTCTGAAAGGCGAAGGTTATTTTCGTGCGCATTATATTTACGAACAAACCTCTGCTCCGGATGAAGCATTACCGCTGGAGTTAGAGCGATTTTTAGCTAATCCCGCCCGATTTCGAATTGGTGCTTTCGAACGGGAAAGCGGGAAGATGGTCTATTTTTCGAAGGAAGATATTCATGAAATGATGGACTTGATGAAAATTGTACGTGCTTCCTCGTCCATGCCTATTTTTATGCCTCCTACATATTATAAGGGGCACTATTATGTTGATGGTGGTTTGGGAGGAGGAATCGCTCTTGATATTGCCAAAAAGGACGGCTTCGAGCGTTTCTTTGTGGTGCTCACCCGCCCGAAAGGCTACCGAAAAGACCCACTAAAATTCCCGGCTATGATCAGGGCATATTACCGGAAATATCCTCTTGTAGCGGAAGCCATGCGTAAGCGTCATCTGATTTACAATCAAACGCTGGAAGAACTTGAAGAATTGGAAAGGGAAGGGAAAGCGTTTTTGGTTTATCCCGAGGTAATGGCGGTGTCTAACCGGGAAACAAATCATCAAAAGCTTGCCGCATGCTATGAGATGGGCTATGCGCAAGGCAGGCGGGATTTACCAAGGTGGAAGGAATTCTTGGGAATGGCCTGATGAGCAACCTCTGCTAATGATACCCGAATAAATAAAATGCTATTTACAGTGAGTTACATCCCCTGCTGGTGCATGTATTAAACTGCCGAGAATTGCTCGGCAGTTCAACTTGCACCCCATATATCTGCCATAGTTCCCGAAAATGCAGGCTTGTTTTCGCCTGGGATGGCGGGTATAATTATATTAATTGAGTTGAGCGTTGCCCTATTTCATATATCGGGGGTGGGCCAGTTGTTTTCAATAGGAGTACCCGAGTTACTTTTAATCCTGGTGCTGGTTTTGATTCTTTTTGGTCCGGGCAAGCTGCCGGAAATTGGAAGGTCCCTCGGAAAAGCTTTGACCGAGTTTAAAAAAGCCAAAAAGGATATTGAAGATGAGCTCAAAGATGAAGATGGAAAGTAGTTGCCAAGACCCCAAAAGAAGCCTGGTGTCACATTTAACGGAGCTGCGCAGGAGACTAATCATTTCGCTGGCAGCTCTTTTTGTAGGGATGGGCATCTGCTTTTTTTACGGGCAGGAAAAGTTGTCCCGACTTCTCATGGCACCCCTGGAGAGATTAGGGCAGGAGGTGGTATTAATTGCGGTCACCGAGGGCTTTCAGGTGCAAATCAAGATCGCCTTTATCGGCGGCCTGGTGTTGGCTTCGCCCATCATTTTATGGCACGCTATCGCCTTTGTTCTACCGGCTTTGCGGGGTGGGGAGCGCAGGGTCTTCTGGCCGCTGTTTATTTCCAGTGTCCTTTTGTTTGTGCTGGGGATTGTTTTTGCCTATCTGGTCGTGCTTGATCTGGCCCTGCAATTTTTGTTAGTCCATTTCAGTGTGGGATTAAACCAGATGCTTTCCGCGGGGAAATACCTTTCTTTTCTTATTTCCTTCCTGCTGCCTTTTGGCATCATTTTTGAAATCCCGATTATGGTGTTGATTCTGACCAAAATGAACGTCATCACGCCCGCGGTTTTACGGCAAAAAAGGTGCTATGTCATCATAGGCATTTTCATCATTGCGGCGGTGTTGACTCCACCGGATGTGGTGTCTCAGGTGTTGTTAGCCCTTCCGATGCTTTTGTTATATGAAGTCGGTGTGCTGGTGTCTGCTCTTGCGTTCAGGCATAAAAAAGCGGAATAAATCAATAATAGAAGTGGACAAAGCGCTCAAAGAATTAAAAAAGCAGGGGGTTGTTAATTCGCCCCAAGCCTGCTATTACGGGGTTGCGCAGCCGTAACATCCTGCTGGAGCAAAATTGAAAAGAGAAAGCATGAAAAAATTCAAAAAAGCAAAAATTAAGATGAGAACCGTGCCTAATTGTGCAGGGTTCTCTTTTATGCAAAATTGACATATTGTAATGAATTGTATAAAATTAATCCAATAATTATTTAATCCAGTACAAGGAGGGAAGGGAAAGTGTTACAGTTTTTGCAAGATAAGTTGTCCCGTTTTAAGCATGCTGACCAAAGTAAAAAGAAGGGACAAACGAGAAAGACTTGTAACAGTGATCAACCTGCCAGGAAATTCGAACCCAAGGTGATCACCACGGAAGAAAAGATCTTTCTCCAGTATGGCGGACGGGAAATCGTAGTTAATGACATTATAGACAAAGTAAAGAAAAATTATCTCCTGGAAGGAAATAAAGCATCCGACATTAAGTCTCTCCGTTTATACATTAAGCCGGAAGAAAACGCGGCCTATTACATCATCAACGAAGTCAACAGCAATAATAACAGTATTAGTTTGCTCTGATGATTAACTCTTCAATTATTAATGTTATGAAAGAATCATTGAAAATAAGACAGTTGACGGAGGGGGGATTAAAAATTCAGAAGAAGAAATTAATCCCTAAAGCTGGCTTCAAGATTATCAAAATTGACCCGTATTTGGAGCAATATAGACACGACTTAGAACTACGCATGAATCGCTATTTTGAAGTTAAAAAGACGCTTTTAGGGGAAAACGGTTGTTTTAAGGATTTTGCCAATGGACATAAATATTTTGGTTTTCATCGTTCAGTTGACGGATGGTATTATCGTGAATGGGCACCGGCCGCCGACGGGCTGTATTTAATCGGCGATTTTAACGGCTGGGATAGGACGGCTCATCCACTGGAAAGAAAAGAAGGCGGGGTTTGGGAAATTTTCCTCCCCGGGAGAGATGCTTTACAACACCAGAGTCGGGTTAAGGTACATGTGGTAAGGGACGGAAACGGCCGTGACCGCATTCCTTTGTATATAAAAAAGATAATCCAAGATCCCCAGACCAAAGATTTTAGTGGGCAGATTTGGGAACCTGAAGAAGAATTTCCATGGACGGACAGTGATTTTCGTGTTGATCACTCCAAGCCGCCTCTTATATATGAAACCCATATCGGAATGGCTCAGGAAAAGGAAGCAATCGGTACATACAAGGAATTTGAAGAGAACATTCTCCCCAGAATCAAAGAACAGGGATACAATACAGTGCAAATCATGGCGATTATGGAGCATCCTTACTATGCTTCTTTCGGCTATCATGTGTCCAATTATTTTGCGGCCTCTTCCTGGTTTGGCACACCCGAAGATTTAAAGTCGCTCATTAATACGGCGCACAATATGGGTCTGGCCGTTTTGATGGACCTGGTGCATTCCCATGCGGTGAAGAACTTTGCGGAGGGCATTAATGAGTTTGACGGTACGGCCCACCAGTTTTTCCATACCTACGACCGGGGCGAACACCGGGCCTGGGATTCCAAGCTCTTTAACTATGGGAAGCATGAAGTGATTCATTTCCTGCTGTCCAATCTGAAGTTCTGGCTGGAAGAATACCATCTTGACGGTTTCCGTTTTGACGGCGTCACTTCCATGCTTTATCGGGATAACGGACTGGGCACGGTTTTTGACCACTACAACAAATACTTCAGCATGAACACCGATGTTGAGGCTGTGACTTACCTGCAGTTTGCCAATGAGTTGATTAAGGAAGTCCGGCCAGATGCCATCACCATTGCCGAGGACATGAGCGGGATGCCCGGCATGTGCCTGCCGGTGGAGGATGGGGGAATCGGCTTTGATTACCGTCTGGCCATGGGTATGCCCGATTTCTGGGTAAAAACGGTCCAAAAGAATGATTATGATTGGAATATGCACCAACTCTGGCATGAGCTCACCACTCACCGTCCGATGGAAAAGCGCATTGCCTATGCGGAATCCCATGATCAGGCTTTAGTAGGGGACAAGACCCTGATTTTCCATATGGCGGACAAAGAAATGTACTGGCATATGAACAAGGGCAGCCAGAATATGCTCATCGACCGGGCGATAGCACTCCATAAGATGATTCGCTTAAGTACCATTACGATGGGGGCCGAAGGCTATTTGAATTTCATGGGTAACGAGTTTGGCCATCCCGAATGGATTGATTTTCCGCGAGAGGGTAACGGCTGGAGCTTCAAACACTGTCGTCGGCAGTGGAGTTTGGCCGATGCTGACTATCTCAGGTATTACGATTTGAACGAATTTGACAAAGCGATGATTCATTTTGTGTCCGAAGAGGGTCTGATGGGGGTTGAACCAACCCAGTTGTGGATCGATCAAAGGAAGAAGCTTGTCGCCTTTAAAAAGAAGAATTTTGTGTTCATCTTTAACTTTCATCCCACCGATTCATACCCCGGACTGGAGATCCCCATTCATGAAGACGGTAAATTTAAGGTCGTTCTGGATACCGACGAAGAGCGCTTTGGCGGCTTTGGCCGGATCTCCCACCAAACAGTCTACGAGTCAAACCATCTTCCCACGATCAAAGATTACAAGGGAATCAAGATCTATTCGCCCTGCCGGACGGCGATGGTGCTCAAAAAAGTAGAGAAACCGCTTAAATAATAGCTTATAAAGGGCTTGTCAGATCTGCGAGGGAGGAGGAATCACGTTTGATCCTCCTCACTTTTTAGGTCTTTTTACGATTGCTTTTTTTCGTTGGGGATGCTTTTAATAAGGAAGAGCTTGTGAAAAGAGGAGGACAGTTTTCCTGATAATAACAAGGAGTTTTGGAAATCCTCCGGGTATATTTCGATCAGTCTGATCCCTTCGTGCTGACTTATGAGTTTTACCCTGGTGGGGACACGGTGCGGGAGGGAGCTCAGGTAAATCGCGATTTTTTGTTTCGGCAGGTAATAATCAAAGGTGATGCTGCGCAGCTCATAATTTTTGATGATTTCTTCCTGCGGATAAATTAAGGCAATTAATTTTTCTAAGAGCTTTTCCGTGCTATCTTCCTGATTTGTTTCGTGCGTGCTGTTTATTCTCTTTGCGTGCACATTTTCCTTAATATTGATTTGAATACATTCGGTGGGAAAGGGTATGTTTTCTTGTCTTTGTGCCGCTAATTCAGCTTGCGGAAAGACAGGGCCGGTTTCCTCGTATCCGGCAGCATTTGCTTCGGTGGAGGATTCTGGCTCCGGAGCAGGTTCAGGAGAACTGGCCGGGGCACCTTCCAGAGCAGGTTCCGGAGTAAGCTCTGGCGAATCATCCCAAGAAGGTTCCTCGGATAGCTCCTGGAAAGCTTTTGAAACAGCTTCCGAAGGAATTTCCATAGTCTTTTCCGTTGAAGGCTCTTGAAAAGCATCTTGAGCGGATTCCGGAGCGGGAAACGGGGCAGGGTGGTCGAGCAAGGGATAAACCACTGCCAAGGCTTTTTTTACCGCGGCAAAATTAGTGCTTAATTCACTGATTGGCAACTTTTGATTGATGAGTTGCTGGTAGGTTGGCGCCAGATATTCCTGTTTTCCTTCGAGCAATTCCAAAAGCAGAGGACTTGTCATTTGAATAAGCGCTTGGATTTCGGCCAAATACTTGTGATGATTTTCGGGTTTTCCACGTGCGATTTTTATGATAAGATTAATAATGAGGTCAATGTTCGCCAGAATCTGTTTTTCAAGCAGGTGGTTTTTCTTCGTCATCTTTCAATCACTCCATAAAATATTGGTATATGTTAAATTTATGTTGGATTCACAAAAAATAGACATGATTTCGTGAAGAATTATGCTTGAAAACTACTTGACCTTTGTAAAAATATTTGTTAATATATATTTCGTCACGTCAACGACGGGGCATAGCGCAGTTTGGTAGCGCACCTGGTTTGGGACCAGGGAGTCGGGGGTTCAAATCCCTCTGCCCCGACCATGCGCAAGGCACTACCAAAGCCAGGTAGTTACCAAACTTGGTTGTGGATTAATTGAAGATGGCCCGGTGGTCAAGTGGTTAAGACACAGGCCTTTCACGCCTGCGACACGGGTTCGACTCCCGTCCGGGTCACCATAATTTTAATCTCCCAACTGTTTAATTTAGTTTAAAACGTGGAGCCGTGGTGTAGTGGTCTAACATGCCTGCCTGTCACGCAGGAGATCGCGAGTTCGAGTCTCGTCGGCTCCGCCATAAATATGCCGATGTAGCTCAATTGGTAGAGCAGCTGACTTGTAATCAGCAGGTTGCGGGTTCGAGTCCCATCATCGGCTCCATAAGTGGGCTCCTCAAGTGGGCTCCCAAAGTGGAGGGGTTCCCGAGTTGGCCAAAGGGGGCAGACTGTAAATCTGCTGGCACTGCCTTCGAAGGTTCGAATCCTTCCCCCTCCACCATTTTATTTTCAGTCTTTTTCTGATGTTGGGGCGTAGCCAAGTCGGTAAGGCAACGGACTTTGACTCCGTGATGCGTAGGTTCGAGTCCTGCCGCCCCAGCCATTAAGCCTTTTCAATTATGCGGCTGTGGCGGAATTGGCAGACGCGCTAGATTCAGGTTCTAGTGGGGGCAACTCCATGGAGGTTCAAGTCCTCTCAGCCGCACCAAAATTTATCCCTTGTGTAGCAAGGGCTTTTTTAATTTTTGCTCAAAAATATTGCAAGCGGACGGAGACTGTGCTAAAATTAACACATATTTTTATCAAAAAAAGTTGAGAGGAGAGAGTTGAGATGAGCAGAGATGAGTTGACCAAAATTATCTTACCGGAGGAGAAGATTCCGCGCTTCTGGTACAATGTTCAGGCTGACATGCCGAATCGACCGGCGCCGGCGTTACATCCTCAAACGAAAAAACCATTAACTCCGGATGATTTAGCGGCCATTTTCCCGATGGCGCTAATCGAGCAGGAAGGGACCACCGAACGCTTTATCGAAATCCCGGAGGAAGTACGGGAGATCTTCAAGCAGTGGAGACCGTCGCCCTTGTTCCGGGCGCATCGGCTGGAAAAAGCGCTGGATACGCCCTGCCGGATCTATTACAAGTACGAAGGGGCCAGCCCGGTGGGCAGCCATAAGTTAAACAGCGCGATTCCCCAGGCCTATTTTAACAAAATCGCGGGGATCAAGCGTTTAACCACCGAAACCGGGGCCGGGCAATGGGGAACGGCGTTATCTTTAGCCTGTAAAATGTTTGGGCTGGAATGCACGGTGTATATGGTGCGGATTAGTTTCCAACAGAAGCCATACCGCCGCGTGTTTATGGAAACTTATGGTGCGGACTGCCTGCCCAGTCCCAGTGAGCGAACCGAGATTGGCCGCAGGATTCTCGCGGAGCACCCGGATACCCCGGGCACCCTGGGTATTGCCATCAGCGAAGCGATTGAAGATGCGGTGCAACGTTCCGACACCAATTATGCATTAGGAAGCGTGCTCAATCACGTTAGCCTGCACCAGACCATCATTGGGCAGGAAGTCAGGCTGCAGTTGGAAATGGTGGATGATTACCCGGATATTGTCATTGGTTGCTGCGGTGGCGGCAGTAATTTCGCCGGGATTGCTTTCCCCTTTATTCCGGATAAACTGCAAGGGAAAAATATTCGCCTGATTGCGATTGAACCGGCGGCCTGTCCAACCTTGACCAAGGGGACTTTTGCTTATGATTATGGCGATGTGGCCGGCTTGACGCCGCTTTTGAAAATGTACACCCTCGGGTCCAATTTCACTCCGGCGGGAATCCATGCCGGCGGGTTGCGCTACCATGGCGTATCCACTTTGGTAAGCCAGCTTTATCATGACGGTTTAATCGAAGCGCAGGCCGTCAAACAAAAAGGAGTGTTTGATGCCGCAATTCTCTTTGCCCGGGCGGAAGGAATCGTCCCCGCGCCCGAATCCGCTCATGCCATAAAAGCGGCTGTTGACGAGGCACTCAAGGCTAAAGAAGAGGGCGTGGAAAAATGCATCGTCTTTAATTTAAGCGGCCATGGGCACCTGGATCTTACGGCCTATGAAAACTATTTTGCCGGTGTGATTGATGATATTGAGATGACCGATGAAGAAGTAAGCAGGAATCTGGCGCAATTGCCCCAGGTTGAATAAAGTGCTTTTCCGACGAAAAAAGGGGTTTTGGCGACGAGCCAAAACCTTTTTTTTATGTTTTGACAACATTGGTATTAAAATGTGATAAAATTGCTTATGGTGAGAGAATTGTTATGACGGAAGAGTTCTATATATGATATATGTAGGAGGAGATTGGCTCGATGCAAATCCAATTTTGCGGCGCAGCCGGTTGCGTCACCGGTTCATGTTTTCTGGTTACCACCGAAAGCAGTAAGTTTTTGGTCGATTGCGGCTTGTTTCAGGGTTCCAAAGAATTAAAAGAATTAAACTATGGACCGTTTTTGTTTGACCCGCAAACCATTGATTTTGTGTTGCTTACCCATGCCCATGTGGACCATTGCGGGTTATTGCCGAAGTTGCATAAGAAAGGTTTTAACGGTCCGATCTACACAACCAAGGCTACGAAAGAGCTGTGCAGTGTGGTTCTGCCGGATAGTGGGTACATCCAAATGATGGAGGTAGAAAGAAAGAACAGGAAACTGGCGCGAAGCGGCGAGCCTCTTTTAGAACCGATTTACACGGTGGAAGATGCGAAAAAGTGCATGGAGTTATTTGTTAGTTATCCATACGAACAGGAATTTGCTCCGGCGCCCGGGGTTGTGGTCAAATATTACGATGCGGGCCATATCTTAGGGGCGGCCATGATTGAGTTGGTGATTACGGAGGAGAAAGAAAGCTACAAGGTGATCTTTACCGGGGATATTGGCAATACCGACCAGGCTCTGGTGGATGACCCGACCAAAATTAAGGAAGCGGATATCGTGGTCATGGAGTCTACCTACGGCAACCGGTATCATTTGAATGTTGGTAATAAAATGGAGGAATTGGCCAGGGTGGTCCGGGAAACCATGCAAAAAGGCGGCAATCTGGTGATCCCCAGTTTTGCGGTGGAACGGACGCAGGATCTGGTGTATTATTTAAAAATCATGAAAGACAATGGGGAAATCCCCCCGGTGGATATTTTTATCGACAGCCCCATGGCCGTGGAAGCCACCAAGGTATTTATCCAGAATCCGGAATGCTTTGACGAGGAAGTCTCCATCGCCATTAAAGGGCAAGGTGCCGAAACCCTTTTTAAAGGGCCGGACATTCATTACGTCGTTTCGGTGGAAGACTCAGTAGCCGTCAATAAAATCAAAAGCGGCGCGATCATTATTTCCGCCAGCGGGATGGCTGATGCCGGTCGGATTAAGCATCATTTGAAACATAATCTCTGGCGCAGTGAGTGTACCGTCTTGTTTGTGGGTTATCAAGCCGAAGGCACCCTGGGCAGAAGAATCCTGGAAGGGGAGAAGAAAGTCAAGATCCACGGCGAAGAAATTGCCGTCAAGGCGACGATAGAAAAAATTGAAGATTTCTCGGCCCATGCGGACCAAAAGGGATTGCTGGAGTGGTTAAACGGTTTTGAAAGTACTCCCCAAAAGGTTATCCTGGTCCATGGCGAAAAAGGCAGCCTGGAAACCTTACAAAGGGTGATTCGCCGGGAAATCGGCATTCATGCTCAAATTGCCGAATACGGTATGATTTATAATCCGAGCGAAGACGGCGAAACCATCATCAGGAGAGAAGAACTGGCGGTGCCGGAGGTCGGCAGCATTGCCGTATTGGAGCCGGAGTTAGGGCAAGCCTTCCAAACGATTAGAAATGAAATCGTTGAGCAAGCCAAGCTGCACAGCAGTGACACCAGAATACTGCAGCGTTTGCTGGCGCATTTGGCGGAAATCGAAAGGGAATTACGAAAATGTTGTTAACTATTAAAAATTACTAGTAGGAATTATGCGAATGGTGTCGAAATATTCCCTGTGGTGTTGATGAAAACAGGGAGGTAAAAAAATTTGTTAACTCGTATCCATCGCAGGAAAAAACGCGGGAACAGGTTGGTAGGATTGCTTGTGGCAGGAGGAGCCCTGGTGGCGGCCTGCCTTGTTGCTGTTTTCTTTTGGCAGCCCCAGTTTTCTTTTTCGCTGCCGGATTTGAACTTCAAGGGAAAGCAGGCCGCCGGGGAAGAGTTGCCCCAGTTGCTTGCCCTAAGGGACCCTGCCGTGCTGATGCCTCCCGAAGAAAAAGCGGAGTTTGTCCAGTTAGGACGAAAGCAGGATTGGCGCCCTCTTAAGAAAGAAGCCGTCAAGGTGAAAGGTTTATACATGAGCGGAGCCGCTTTTAATTCGAAGAAGCTTTTTGATTATTTGGTGGGTCTGGTGGACACTACGGAACTAAATGCCCTGGTTATCGATATGAAAGATGACAACGGCTATTTAAGCGCCGATTTTGATATTAAACTGGCCCGGGATTTGGAGATCCGCCGCCATCGAGGGTTAAACGCGGCCGAAAACATGCAGCTCTTGTATAGCAAAAATATTTTTCCCATTGCCCGGATCGTGGTTTTTAAAGACCCGTCCCTGGCGGAGAAAAAACCGGAACTGGCCTTGCGCAAAAGTGACGGCAGCATCTGGCGGGACCGCAAGAAGCTGGCCTGGGTGGACCCCCATAACCGCGAGGTGTGGGAATATACGGTGGACGTGGCCAGGGAAGCCGCCAAAATGGGCTTTCGGGAAATCCAGTTTGATTATGTGCGTTTCCCCAGTGACGGCGATATGTCGGACGTGGTTTATCCCTATGCCGACGGGAACAAGAAAGAGGATGTCATTTTAGAATTCCTGCGCTATGCCAAAAAAGAACTGGAGCCTTATAATGTTTTTGTTTCCGCCGATGTATTCGGTCTTACTACAATGACCCTGGACGATATGGGCATCGGCCAGAAGTTTGAGAAAATCATGACGGCGGTGGATTATATCTGCCCCATGGTGTACCCCTCCCATTACGGGGTAGGCAACTATTCCTTCGCTAACCCCAATGCCCACCCTTATGAGGTGGTGAAAAACGCTCTCCTGGACGGACTGAAAAAGAAGGGGGACGCGCCGGTGATCATCCGGCCCTGGTTGCAGGACTTTAATTTAGGCTCGCCCCGTTACGGTCCGGCGGAAGTGCGGGCTCAGATTAAAGCCACTTATGATGCGGGTTTGGATGAATGGATACTGTGGAACGCCGGCAACCGCTACACGGATGGGGCCCTGTTGCCGGAGTAAGCCGACCTGCACGAACGGTGGAGATGCAGTTCCCACGGCCGGTTTGTTTCGTATGTTAAAATGGTAATCTGCTCATGGGCTTTGATTAATTTTCCGCATTTTAGGCAGTACTCGTCGCGGGGAGCTTGGCCTGCCCCGGTGGTGACGGGAGTGGTGGACCACTTTTGCCAGCTTTTCCAGCCGGTTTTGCAGAAAGCGGAGCGGTGGGCAAAATCAGCCATGACCCACTTGAAGAGGCGATGAAAGCCAAAGGCATAGCGGGCATGGAGCAGGAAGTTTTTGGGCAGGCCCAGTTGAAAGGCATATTGATTAAAGGAAGTTTCTACTTTAACCTGCAGGGGGCCGCTGATTTTCGTATTCTGCCAGTTGAACTTATGGGCGGTCAGCCAAAGCCGGAGGTAGTCAAAGATATAGCCTTGACAGATGTGGATCGGCTCGGATTTTTTTATGTTCAGTTTTTGAATCGCTTTTTCCATGATGACAGCTACATATTTTTGGTATTCTTTTTGCGAAAAATATGGATGTTGAAAATGCTTTAAGGGGATTAAAGCGGTGAAATATTCCTGGGTCTCCCGGCGAAAAACCCCGATGATGGTCCCGCCGACCAGGCTCCCGCTGCCGGCATCGTCGATTTCGATCATGGAACTGGTCACCTCAGAATTTAGTATTCCTGTTCGCTGTGGATTTATAAGCAGCTGATGATTTGCGAAAATATCCTGAACTTTTCAGGAAAAAATTGACGAGCCTTGATCTTTACCAGTATAATAAAGCTTGAATTATTGATTATGATCTTTTTGAGGAGGCAGAGTAGTGAATAGTGCTAAGATCGATGGTCTACTGTGGGCAAAACTAATCATTGCTTCCAGTGTCTACTTGTCTGAACGAAAGCAAGGCGTTGATGCTTTAAACGTGTTCCCGGTACCGGATGGGGATACGGGGACCAATATGAGTCTGACGCTTGCCTCCGCAGCAAAGGCGGTTGCAGAACGCAAAACGGCCAAGCTGGGGGAATTAACGAAAGCTATGGCTTACGGAGCCTTAATGGGGGCCCGGGGCAATTCGGGCGTGATTCTTTCCCAACTGTTGTCCGGTTTTGCCAAAAGCACCGAAAACGAGGAAGAAGTTGATGCCCAAGGCTTTTGCGATGCCTGGCAGATGGCGGTCGAGACAGCCTACCAGGCTGTATCCAATCCGGTGGAGGGCACCATTTTAACGGTGGCCCGGGAATCGGCCCAAGCCGCCGTCAATGCGCTCCAAAAGTCGGACCGTACGATCAATTCTGTTTTGCAAGCAACCTATGAAGGAGCCTATCAAGCCTTGCAGCAAACGCCTGCCATGTTGCCGGTCCTGCAGCAGGCAGGGGTGGTCGACGCGGGGGGACAGGGCTTAGTATATATTCTCGAAGGAATGTTAGCCGCTTTAGAGGGCAAAATGCCGCAAGTTCAGAAAGAAGCTTTTACTCCGGCTACTGCCGCTCCTACCAGGAAACTCGATTATACCGGGGAACAGGCGATTACGTTCCAATACTGCACGGAATTCATTCTGAAAAAGAAAGATAAGCCTTTAGCCTTAGAGAGCGTTAAATCCTTTCTCAGTGATAAAGGAGACTGTGTCCTGGTTGTAGGCAACACTGACGCGGGGAAAATCCATATTCATACCAACCGGCCAGGAAAAGTGCTGGATTATTGCACGGACCTGGGGACCTTGCATGAGGTCCAAATCCACAATATGCTGGAACAAAGCGAAGAAATGCGGCTGAAGGCCAGAGCCAAGAAGCATCTGGGCATTATTACCGTATCTCTGGGCTCTGGGTTAAACGAGGTCTTCAAAAGCCTGGGCGTGGATGTGGTGCTTACCGGCGGGCAAACGATGAATCCCAGCATTCAGGATTTGGTCGAGGCCATCGACCAGGTTTTGGCGGAGGAAGTCTTGATCCTGCCCAACAACAGCAATGTGATTTTGGCGGCAGAACAGGCGGCGGGGGTAGCTTCCAAACCGGTCCGGGTGGTGGGAACGAAGACCATTCCGCAGGGAATCGCCGCTTTAATGGCCTTTAACGCGGAAAACGACCTGGAGACCAATAAGGCCAAGATGGAAGAAGCCAGCAAACAGATTGTCAGTCTGGAAGTGACTTACGCGGTACGCGATGCGGAATATGACGGGCAAAAAATTGCCAAGGGGCAGATTATCGGCATCGGCGAAGGAAGAATTGCGACCAGTGGGACTCAGAAGGATGAGGTGGTGCAAAAACTGATCGCCGAATTTTGGCAGCCGCAATATGAATTAATCACGATATATTATGGCGAAGATGTGCAGGAAGATGAAGCGGAGAAGTTGGTGGAGGCCCTGTCTCGGCAGTATCCGCAGGCTGATTTTGAGTTACATTATGGTGGTCAACCCTTATACTATTATCTGCTCTCAATTGAATAAAGATTAAGAGGATATTAATAATTGAGAAATGAGGTGTAATTAATGGGGCGAATTCGGATTGCCACGGACAGTACCGCGGATTTACCGGCAGCATTGGTCAAAGAATATGATATCGCCGTTATTCCCTTGAAGATTATCTTTGGTGAAGAGGCTTATCGGGAGAACATCGACATCACGACCCAGGAGTTTTATGAAAAACTGGCGAAGGCGGAAAAGCTCCCGGCTACTTCTCAGCCGTCACCAGGGGAGTTTCAGGAGTTTTACGAGGAATTGACCAAGGACGGTTCAGCCGTGATTTCCATTCATATTTCCAGTTTGATGTCCGGGACCTGTCAGTCCGCCAACATCGCCAAAGCGGCTTTAGCCGATAAAGATATCACCGTTGTGGACAGCAGGCAGGTGTCGGCCGCTTTAGGGATGGTGGTGATTACGGCGGCCAAGGCGGCGAAGGCCGGCAAAGGAAAAGAAGAGATTCTGAAGATTGTTCAGACGATGATGGAGCACGTCCGGGCCTATTTTGTGGTGGACACCCTGGAGAATCTGGAAAAGGGCGGGCGGATTGGCAAGGCCACTGCATTTTTAGGCGGGATGTTGAATATTAAGCCGGTTCTTACCATCAATGACGGTTTAATCGGACCTTTTGAAAAAATCAGGGGGAAAGGCAAGGCTTTGGAACGGCTCGTGGAAGTCGCCAAGGAATACGCGGCGGTCCATGGCAATGTCCGGTGTATTATCGCCCATGCTGACGTGTTGGAAGAAGCGATTAAGGTGCACGAAAGAATAAGCAGCGAAGTACAATGTACCGAGATTATCCTCGGGGAAGTGGGCGCGGTGGTAGGTACCCATGCCGGCGCCGGTACGGTGGCTGTGTTTTTCTACGAGGCGGAACTGGAGGACCGGTTGTTATCATAAAGCATCGTAAGAAGAAAAGAGCATTCAGGCTTCTTCAAGCTGTTGGAAGCAAATATGATCAGCACAGGTAATCATTATCGCCTGTGCCTGAGTTTTCTTTTTCGTCTTTTTTTTCTAAAGAGGTGGAGGCAATGGTTCAGGCAATCAGCAATAATATGCAAAATATTTTGGCCTTATTGAAGGACTCCGGCACGCTCCTTTTAAAACCAGGAGAGATTTTTCAAGCGAAGGTGGTGGCACAGCAGGGTGACCGCTTTCTTTTACAGGTCGGCGACAAGCTGTTGCCGGTAAGAGCCGAAACAAGCATCCTGCCGGGGCAGAAACTCAACTTGGAGGTGCTGGAGTGGCGGGGCGAAGAACTTTTGGTGCGTCTTTTGCAGACCAAAGCGGGCGACGCCGGGGACAATCAGCCGAAGGTTAGTGAACAGTTGCAAAAAATCATCGAACGCTTTGGTTTCCGGGGAGAAAAGGACCTGCAAACCATCTTCGAAGCGCTGCAGAAGCTACCGGTTGAAGAGCAGACCGCGGTGCGCTATTTGCTGGACCCCAATCTTCTGGCGGCGCTCTTAATTCCCCAGCAGGACGACCAGGGCAAGCAGTCTTTTGATCGGATCGAAGTCAATCGCTATCAAGGAGCCCTGGCCAATGAGGAAGAGCTGTGGGAGGTCTTCTTTCGATTAGACCTGCCTCATTTGGGGCATCTGGAACTGAAATTGAAGCTGGCGGACCACCGGCTTTTTTTACAGATTTGGGCTGATTCCGCCGCAACCGAGCAGCTTTTGCGCAGCCGAAAAGAGGACCTCATGGCATTCTGCGCCCATGTGGATATTGTGGCCGTGGACGAAGGGCCGTTGGTGCAGGCTGACTATACCAAAAACATTGATGTGAAGGTGTGAAAAGAGGGAGAACAGATGCAAGAAACGCACAATCCGCAAACGATTCGCCATAAAAAGGCCGTGGCCTTGCAATATGATCAGGAGCAAGTCGAGGGAGCGCCGCGCTTGGTTGCGGTGGGCGAAGGGTATCTGGCGGAAAAAATTATTGAAATTGCCCAAAAGGAGAATGTGCCGATTGTGGAGAACCAGGAGGTTGTCAGTAAGCTAATCCATTTTCCGGTGGGAGCGGAAATACCTGAGGAGCTTTATCAGGCAGTGGCGGAGATTTTGGTGTATCTGTACCGTCTGGAGAAAGAAAAAGGGATGGAAAAATGAAAGACCCCTTTAAGTTGTGCGGCTAAGCTGCTAAAATTCTTAAAGGGGTCTTTCGTAATGATGATTCTTTTTCTTATCTGCGCGCTGCGTCATTACCGCGTTCCTGTGACAAATCGGCCGGGGAAGTGGTGCTACTGACACCGGATGAATCTTTTTGAGACATTGCCTTTCCGCAACAGAAATCTGGTAGCTTAGCACTTTTCCCGCAGCTGGAACAGTAATATTGAGCCAACGATTTCACCCCCTGTAATTTAACAGTATTAATAGCTTTGCCAAAAAAAATATTCGCCAAACAAAAAAATCCCATCCGGGGGAAAGACGGGGGAGCTTTTTATGTAGATGTAGAAAGGGGTTGGACGCGATGTTTAATATTGTCCTCGTAGAGCCTGAAATACCTGCCAATACCGGTAATATTGCCCGCACCTGCGCGGTAACCGGCTGTAGTTTGCATCTGGTGGAGCCCTTGGGCTTTTCCATTGATGATAAACATTTAAAAAGAGCCGGCTTAGACTACTGGCATTTGCTGGATATTCATCGATACCACAATTTGGAGGAGTTTTTACAAGGGAAGGACCCTCGTTTATTGTTTCTGTCGACAACCAAAGGAAGCCGAAAGTATACGGACGTGATTTATCCGGCCGGGGCTTACCTGCTTTTTGGCAAAGAGACCAAAGGGCTGCCCGAGAGCTTACTCAAGAGTATGCCGGAGCAATGTTTCCGTATTCCCATGAAGGACGGGATTCGGTCCCTTAATTTAAGCAATTCCGTGGCGGTCATTGTCTATGAGGCTTTTCGCCAGCATGATTTTTGTGGCTTAATCTAAACAAAAAATCCTGCAAAAGACTTTGCAGGATGATTATTTTTTAATGGTACGCCCGATAGGAATCGAACCTATGCACCTGGCTCCGGAGGCCAGTGCTCTATCCACTGAGCTACGGGCGCATATCTTATTTTTGAGCAACAAGATTTATTATACAGCATGATAGCGAAAAAGTCAAAAGCAGCTGCTGAAAAATTCGGGCCGAGGAGCCCAAATTGCAAATCATAGTAAAACGGAAAGATGTTTGTTACAATAGTATAGAAAAAGGAGGGAGCCTTGATGTCCATCGAAGGAAGACAAAAAATCAGTTGGGTCCAAAAACACATGCCGATTCTGGGAAAAATCAACGCAGCATTTCAAAAGGAGCAGCCTTTTGCCGGCAAAAAAATCGTGGTCTGTTTGCACTTAGAGGCCAAGACAGGCTATCTTGCACTGGTTTTGCAGGCCGGCGGGGCCGAGGTTACCGTAGTAGCTTCCAATCCGTTATCGACACAGGATGATGTGGTCGCGGCGCTGGTGGAACAGGGCATTAAGGCTTATGCGCGGCACGGTGAGTCTTATGAAGAATACCAGAAGCACCACCGGCAAGCCTTAGATGAAAACCCTGATTTGCTTATTGACGACGGCGGGGATTTAATCACGCGGTTGCATTGTGAATACAGTCATCTGCTGCCTGATATTTTGGGCGGTTGTGAGGAAACCACCACAGGGATCAAGCGCCTGAAGGCCATGGAGAATTCCGGCATCCTGCAGATCCCGGTGATTTCGGTAAATGATGCCATGATGAAACACCTTTTTGACAATCGATATGGCACCGGCCAGTCGGTGTGGGACGGCATCAACGGTACCACCAACCTGTTGGTGGCCGGGAAAGACGTGGTGGTGGTCGGCTACGGCTGGTGCGGCCGGGGAGTGGCGATGCGCGCCAAAGGTTTGGGTGCCAGGGTCATCGTTACCGAAGTGGATCCCATCCGAGCTAATGAGGCGCTTTTAGACGGTTTTGCCGTGATGCCGCTGAAGGAAGCGGCGGCCCTTGGCGACATTTTTGTAACCGTCACCGGCAATAAAAACGTTCTCCGCGGCGAGCATTTCGCTTTGATGAAAGACGGGGCCATTTTAGCCAATGCCGGTCATTTTGACGTGGAAATATCTAAGCACGATTTATACAGGCTGGCCCAATCCCATCAGCTCATTAAACCCAATATCGAAGAATATGTCTTAGCCGATGGGCGCAAGCTTTATCTTTTGGGAGAAGGGCGCTTAGTTAACCTTGCGGCCGGGAACGGGCATCCGGCCGAGATTATGGATTTATCCTTCGCTTTGCAAGCCTTGTCGTTGGCTTATCTGGTGGAAAAGGCCGGAAAGTTGCCGAAGCAAGTGCTGCCCGTTCCCGAGGAACTGGACCGGCAAGTAGCCTGTTTGCGTCTGGAGGCTTTAGGAATTCAAATCGACCGGCTGACGGAAGAACAAATCAATTATCTCAACGACTGGGCGTAAGGCTAAGGCTAAGGTTAGGGTTCAGGAGTGAATTGAAGGACGAAGGGTAAAAGATGAAGAAAGGGAAAAATTGGTGAATAGATGATAAATGATCAATATGCTTTTCTTGATGTGGAGACAACCGGATTAAACTGTCACCTGGACGAAGTAATTGAAATCGCGATAATTCTTTCCTCAAAGGGAAGCACCGGCGAGCGCTTTACGTCTTTGGTAAAACCCCAAGGCTCCGTTCCGCGGCAGGTGAGCTTCCTTACGGGGATTACCGATGAGATGCTAAAGGATGCGCCGCCTGCTGCGGAGCTCCGGGGAAAAGTGAAGGCGCTCCTGGAAAAAAAAGTGATCGTCGCCCACAATGCGCCCTTTGATTTGGGTTTCGTGCAGGCGATGCTGGGCGAACCTTTAACTAACAAGTGGATCGATACGATTGATTTAGCTAAAATCCTTTTTCCGAATCTCTCGTCCTACAGCCTGCGTTATTTAATCCGGCATTTTAACCTGGAGACTTGCCCCAACCACCGTGCTTTTGCGGATACTGAAGCGCTGGAAAAGCTTTTTGTTTATTTGAAGGAACAGGCCTGGGCCTTATCACTGCAGGAGGTCCATAGTATTTATTACTTTCTTCAGGACGAAGAAAAGGGCCTGGCCCATTTTTTTGCGGAAATCCTCAAAGCAAAGATTAAAAACTATGATTTTGCCGTGCCGTTACCCCTGCGGAGCAAGGCTCAGCCCAAGGAAAATGGCGGGAGGAAAGCGAGAAAACCGGAGGTATCCTGGTCGCCGGAAGAACTGCTGGCCATGTTTCGTCCCGGGGGAGCCATTGCCCAAGGCTTTGCCAGCTATCAGGAACGTCCTGCTCAGTTGCAAATGCTCCGGGCGGTAGCGAAAGCCTTTACCCAGCAGCGCTATCTATTGGTGGAGGCGGGCACCGGAGTAGGAAAATCGCTGGCTTACCTGGTGCCGGCTTTGGCCTGGGCGGTCTCCCGGCAGGAAAAAGTGGTGGTGGCCACCCATACCATCGCCTTACAGGAGCAGCTCTGGCGCAGTGATATCGCTTTTTTAGAGAAAACCCTGCCCTTTAGCTTTAAAGCCGCTGTCCTGAAAGGGAGAGGGAACTATTTTTGCCTCTATAAATGGAAAAACTTGAAGGAGAGCGGGACAGACTTTAGTTGGAGCGAAAAGGTTTTGCTGGCGCGCCTGGCCTATTGGCTGGAAAAAGAAGCAACCGGGGACCGGGACACCATTAACTTGCGGGGCTGGGAAAAGGATGTGTTTAATCAGTTGGTTTCCACCAAAGAGACTTGTTGGGGAGCCCAATGTCCTTTTGCGGCCGATTGTTTTTATCAAAACGCCCGGGAAAAGGCGCAGGAGGCTGATTTGGTGATTATCAATCACTCTTTGTTGCTTTCCGATGTTAAAATCGGAGCGGCCTTTTTACCGGAATATCATTATTTAATCGTCGATGAAGCCCATCATTTGGAAGAAGAAGGGACGAAACAATTTACCGAATCTTTTTCCTTGTTAGATTTTCAAAAACGCATCGGACACCTGCTCAAAAAGAAAGAGGGGATTTACAAACCCGGACTGGCCTATATCTGGAAACACTATGTTGGTTTGCCCAAAGAGCTGGCGGGGGAAATAAAGGAATTGCTTGGTGCCATGGAAAAAGGCGCCCAAACCCTTTTGGCCAGGACGGAAGAAATCCTGCAGGCTTTCGCGGGGCAGCCCTCCGAAACCATGCGCGTGAGCGCGGAAACCAGGCGGGAAGCGTGGTTTGAAAACCTTACCGTGTTGTTTGACAACCTTTTGCTGCACGCCGAGGATTTAGCCGCTATGCTAAGCCGTTTAGCCAACAGGCTTTCGGAGGATTGTTCCGAAACCGGCTGGGAGAATGCGCTGAAGGAACTGCGCATCTACTTTGGCGAGCTAAAAGCGGATGTGGAACTGGTGCAAAGGTTCTTTCATTCCTGTGAGGATACCACGGTTTATTGGCTGGAATTCGGGGAAAAAAGGCAGGAACTGCTCTTAAACCTGTCCCCTTTAAATATCGCCCATCTCTTCCGGGAGCAGCTTTTTGCGGATAAAGAAACGGTGGTGCTGACTTCGGCCACCTTAAGCATCGCGGAAGACTTCTGCTTTTTAAGCGAGCAGCTAGGCTTGGACGAGGAACTGGTGGATAGTTTGCAGATTCCCTCCCCGTTTTATTATGATGAACAATCGCTTTTGGTCATTGACAACAGCCTGCCGGATCCGGCCCGGACCAGTGAAGAAGCTTACAACCTGGCCCTCCAGGAAGCCCTATACGCGGTTTTGCAGGCCACCGGCGGCAGGACACTGGTGCTGTTTACTTCCCACAAGCAACTGCAGAGCATGTATAATTACTTAAAAGAGCCCTTACAGGAAAAGGGCTGGGAAATCTATGCCGATGGGATTAACGGGCAACGTTCCACCTTACTGGCCGAATTGAAAAACAATCCCTCCGCCATTGTTTTCGGGGCCAATACCTACTGGGAAGGAATTGACCTGCCGGGTTCCTTTTTAACCTCGGTGGTGATGATCCGGTTGCCCTTCTGGCCGCCCAGTATGCCGACGGTCGAGGCGCGGATTGAGGCGATGGCAAAGGAGGGGAAGAATGGCTTTTATCACTATAGCTTGCCCCAGGCGGTGTTACGTTTCCGCCAGGGCTACGGCCGGTTAATTAGGACCATCAACGATTGGGGTGTGGTTGTGGTTATGGATAACCGGCTGCTGAAAAAAAGGTACGGCAAGGTTTTTCTGAATTCCTTGCCGCAGCAAAGCTATGTTTGCGGGAATACGGAAGAAATTGTGGAGAAGATTAAAGAATGGTTAAAAGAAGCAAAAAATGATATGATAGGAGTATCATGAACAGATTAACGCGGTCAGGTTTTGCGTTGAGGGATGATTGATGAGGGAAGGGGAGGGGATTTCGCATGGATACACCGCAAAGACGGAAACGGTTTACCGGTTATAAAGGCTATGCTAAGTTCCTTGTTCCCGATGCCATCCCGTATTTGGCGGTATTAGGTCTTCTTACCGCGCTAGCATTCTATGGCGGGGGATGGCCTTGGGGCATCTTACCGGCGCTGTTGTTCCTCTTTGTCTGTTGGTTTTTCCGCAATCCGCCCCGGACGATTAGGGCGGGCGAAGGCGAAGTGGTTTCACCTGCCGATGGCATCGTGTTGGCGGTGGAAGAGGTGGAGGAAGAAAACTACCTGCATAACAAAGCGGTAAAAGTCAGTATCTTCTTAAATGTCTTCAATGTTCATGTGAACAGGGCGCCTCTGGCAGGTGCGGTGGATTATCTTGTCTACCGGCCGGGCAAGTTTTTGCCGGCCTTTAAGTCCCATGCCTCCACCCTGAATGAACGGAATTATGTAGGAATAAAATCGGAAGAAAATCCGGCCTGGTCCGTTTTGGTGGTACAGATCACCGGCTTTGTGGCCCGGAGAATTGTTTGCTGGGTCAAGCAAGGGGAAAAGCTGGGGCAGGGCGAAATATTCGGGATGATTAAATTCGGTTCCTGTACCGAGCTCTATCTGCCCCTGGGTTTTGAGCTACTGGTCAAAAAGGGCGACAAGGTCAAGGGTGGGGAAACAATTATCGGGAGGTTTCGTCATGAATAAAAGATTGATACCCAACATTATCACGCTAACTAATCTGGTTTTGGGTATTGTATCTTTATGTTATACCATGGAAGGGAAATACAATGAAGCGGCCATTTCGATTCTCTTTGCCATGGTCATGGATGGGCTGGATGGCCGTCTGGCAAGGAGACTGGAAGTCGCTTCGGATTTTGGCAAAGAGCTAGATTCTCTCTCCGATTTAGTTTCTTTCGGGGTAGCACCGGCGATTTTGTCCTATGCGGCGGTAATGAGCAAGCTCGGGAACTGGACCCTGCTTTTGGCCATCGTCTTTGCGTTGTGTGGGGCGATTCGGCTGGCCCGTTTTAACGTTTTAAACATCAATAACTATTTCGTAGGTATTCCGATCACTTTTGCCGGGCCGCTGCTGGCCATCTTTGTGCTCCTTTCGAACAAGCTGCCTCTTTATTTTTACCCGGTGCTTACCATGCTGCTTTCCTTTTTAATGGTCAGTAAATTAAAAGTGCCGAAATACTGATTTTTTTGATTGTTTTTTTGTGAGCGGATGAGCCTTCCATTGTCACCTTATCGAAAGAAGCGTAATAATATAGGAACAGGATTAGATAAGGAAGGGTGACAGATGATGAAAGATATTAAAGCGATGTTTTTTATTCCTCTCCCCCGGTTTATTTGTAATCTCCTGAAGAAAAAGGAGAAGAAAGCTAGTTAAGCTGGCTTGCGACTAGGTGCCGACTCCATGTCGACACCTAGCTTGTTATTTGCTCACCAAACCCACGCCGATGATGCCGCCTAAAACGCCGGCACAGGCTGTTAAACCCAATCTTTTTACAACAAAGGCCAGGGTAAAGATGGACGAATCCAGGATGAGGCCACCGATAATCGTTAGCAAAAAGTAGGACATGCTCACCGCCAGGCCGTACAACAGTCCTTTGCCCTGGGCGGAATAGGCGGCCATCGTTGCGCCGATAAACATGCTGACAAAAAAAATGAAGGTGGCAAATCCGGATAACAGGTTTTCCGAGAGGGCAGTATATTGAAGAAGCAGTGCGGAGATAATCGCCAGCACTATCGTTAGCGTAATCGACCATAGCAATCCTTTGAAGACATAGCTAACTTGAAAGTCCTCCGAAGCGTGGATTTTCTCTTTTTCAATCATGTTTTTTCTCCCCCCAGCTTATCTTTATCATTAGATTATGTTTCCGGAACGGAAATATGATTAGAATTCCGGGGGCAGAAATCCGGGGGCGGGGAGCCAGGCCGCTTTCTTGCTTTCTTCGTTGCACAGGCTGGGACATTGGTTTAAAATAATAAACATAGTGACCACGGACCAGGGATGGACTTGGCACGGGCGAAACTGGGAAAGGAATAAGGTGAAAGAGGAAAATGGATCGGGAAAAAATTCAAAAGGCGGTAAAACTGTTTTTAGAAGCGATTGGCGAGGATCCGTCCCGGGAAGGACTTAAAGGGACCCCGCTAAGAGTTGCTAAGATGTGTGAAGAGATTTTCAGCGGGATGCAGAAGGAACCGGATGAGGAGTTATTTGTCTGCTTTAATGAAGAGCATGATGAAATGGTCCTGGTAAAGGACATTCCTTTGTATTCTTTCTGTGAGCATCATTTATTGCCCTTCTTTGGCAAGGCTCATGTGGCCTATATCCCGCGCAAAGGAAGGGTGACGGGTCTTTCCAAGCTGGCCCGGGTAGTCGAAATCTTTGCCCGCCGGCCGCAATTACAGGAGCGGCTTACTTCGCAAATCGCGGATTCGATTATGCGGATCTTGAATCCCCTTGGGGTCGTGGTGGTCATTGAGGCGGAACATATGTGTATGACCCTGCGGGGGGTCAACAAGCCGGGAAGCCAGACCCTTACTTCGGCCGTACGGGGGGTTTTCCGTTCCAATGAGGCGACGCGCGCCGAGGCCTTTGCTTTAATCAAAGGCGAGTAAAGGTTAAAATATGATAAGGTATCAAAATAATAATCCCATAAATATTTAAGTAAATAAAAGTAAAAATGGAGGAAGTTATGTATATTCTGGTGACGAATGATGATGGAGTGTGGGCACCTGGGGTGCAAGCATTGGCCAAAAAGATGACGGAGGTGGGCGAGGTTGTCCTGGTGGCCCCTTTGGAAGAGAAAAGCGCCATCGGGCACGGGATCACGATCCGGGATCCGATTCGGGTAGAAGAGATTAAGCTTGACGGCTTGAAAAAAGTCTACGGGGTGAACGGAACGCCGGCGGATTGTGTCAAGCTGGGCATTGAGGAGTTGATGGAACACGAGTGTGGCTTAGTAATCTCCGGGATTAATCAAGGACCCAACTTAGGTACGGATGTACTTTATTCGGGTACCGTTTCTGCGGCGATTGAAGGTGTGCTGCTTCGCACCCCTTCCATAGCCGTATCTCTGGCTTCCTGGGAGCACCGGGACTTTAGCGTAGCGGCGGAAATTACTGCTGCCCTGGTGCGAAAGATGATTCGCGAAAACAAGGTTCTTCCGCCCGGGACACTGCTGAATATCAACATCCCGGCGGTGGAAAAAGAAAAAATCAAAGGAATCAGGATTACAGAGCTGGGGCCGCGGGAGTACGAAAACCACTTTGAAAAAAGATACGATCCCCGGGGGAATGCCTATTTCTGGGCCGTGGGCAAACTGCTGCCCACCCAGGGAGACCACGAAGATTGTGATACCCATGCGGTGGAAAATAACTATGTCTCGATTACGCCTTTGCAGTTCGATTTAACCAATTACGAAATCATCCAGGAAATCAGGAAGTGGGGTTTGGAAGACTCGATTTAAGACGCTTTGGATATGATGCAATGCAATTTTTAGGATGTTCATTTTAGGGCGTTCTTTTGAGAATGCGGGACAAGTGAAGGAAGATCAGGTTAACATATTGGTCCCCGGTGAGGAATAGGGTCAGAAAAAAGAGCAGGATGAGGGTTAAAGTCAGCAGTACTAAAAGGAAAACGCTCTGAGCCGCAAGCTCCATAAGGGAAATAAGAGACATGCTGAAAAGAACGCTCACCAAAAGCAGCCTTAAATAAAAGCCGCGTTCAAAGGAAAGTTTTGTTTTCCTGGCAATAATGGCAAGATTCAAAAGGGCCACCAGAACGTAACTGCTGGCAAAGCTTAAAGCGATTAGTACTTTGCCATGGGCAGCATGGGCGCCATAGAAGTAGATGCCTGCCAGTTTTACGAGGCCGCCCAGCAGGGTGGTAAAAAAGATGGTTTTGACCAGACCCAGCCCCTGCAGGATGCCGATGGTGGTTTGTAGTAGGTACAGGAAAACGCCGCCTAAGGCGAGGATTTGTAAAAGTTCGCCGGCCTGGGTGACCTGAAAGAGCAGCTTGCTAAGCAAGGGACCCCAAAAAAAGAGAATCAGACTGCAGGGGACACCCACGATTAAGGTGATGCCAAGGGCTTCCGAGGTCCGTTGAGAAAGTAAGGGCATTTGTTTTTTGCTCGCTGCTTCGGAAATGGCCGGTACCAGGGTGGTGGACAGGGAGTAGGTTAAGGGAGTGGGAATCGTCAGCAGGGTAAAGGCTACTCCGGTTAGTTCACCATAAAAGGCCGTGGACTGGGAGAGGGTGTAGCCCATTTTTTTCAACTGCTGGGGAATTAAATTTGCTTCAATCGTGGAAACCAGGCTGGTGATGACCCTGGTGACAGTAACGGGAATGCCAAAAGCCAGCAGTCGTTTCATGGTTGAAAGCCGTGGCCGTTGGAAAAGTTTACCGTAAAAAAGGTGTTTGTAGCTGACCACAAGATAAATAAAACCGCTTAATTCACTGCAAAATACCGCAAGAGAAAGGCCGACCGCCGACCAGGTCAAGCCATAAGGCCGGAGCAGGCATACCAATAATAAGCCGGTGCCGATCCGGACCGTTTGTTCGATTAATTGGGTGGCAGCGGTAGGGCGCATATCCTGCAAGCCTTGAAAGAAGCCTTTGAGCGCGGAGGAGACGGCAACTAAAACGATGGTTGGCAGCAGAAACAAAAGAACGGGCAGGACCCGGGGATCGGTATAGAGGTTCTTGATGAAAAACGGGGCCAGCACAATAAAAGAAAAAGACAGGGCAGCAGCAAACAGCACGAGCAGGGTGACCGCGGTTCCCAAAAGGATCTCTGCATTGGAGTATTTTCCCGCGGCCAGTTCCTCCGCAGTTAGTTTGGGGATGGCCGGGGGAAGGCCCATGGTGGAAAAGACGAGCACCGTGATGTATAAAGGAAAAACCATGTTAAAGATGCCCACGCCTTCCGGGCTGATGAGCCGGATAATCATGATTTGATAAAGAAAACCCATCACTTTGACCAAAAGGCTGGCCAAAAGCAGGATAAAAGCACCTTTCAGAAAAGATTGTTTGGTCATTATTGTCCTCCCACAGTCCTGTTTAAAAATTACTATGTGGGAGGCAGAAAAAATATCCACCCTTTCCCAAAGGCCAAGCCAGGGAGCGAGGGTTAAATTTGTCCGACGAAAAAGAAGGATTTTTTAAACTTATGAGTAATATTTATTAGGTGTACGTATTTCAGGCGCGGCTTTTCTACTTACAAGTATGTAAGTACAAATAAATTTACTTCCAAAAAGGAGGAACTTATCTTGCGGGTATATGCTAGTAAAAAACTCAGGAACATCGGGATCTTAGCACACGGCGGGGCGGGGAAAACATCACTGACGGAAGCTATCCTTTTTAATGCCGGACATACCACACGGATAGGCAAGGTTGATGACGGCACAACGGTCACTGATTATTTGCCGGAAGAGATAAAGAGAAAAGTAACGGTAAGCACAACACTTGCTCCTGTGGAATGGAAGGAGCATAAGTTAAATATTCTGGATACACCTGGTTATGCCGACTTTATTGGGGAAGTAAGAAGCGCCATGCGGGCCGCGGACAGTATCGTGCTGGTGGTAGACGGGGTCGCGGGAGTCGAGGTGCAGACCGAGGTCCATTGGGAAGCGGCGGAAGAAGCTGAAAAACCCAGGATTATTTTTGTCAACAAGCTGGACCGGGAAAATGCCAATTACTACCGGGTCCTGGATGATTTAAAACAGCATTTCGGAACCAAGATTGCTCCTTTGATGCTGCCGATTGGGGTAGAGGAAAACTTTTCAGGGGTTGTGGACATCTTAAGGCAGAAAGCCTACAAGTTTGAAGGGAACAAGTGTCAGGAAATCCCCGTTCCGGAAGAATTGAAAAGCGAGATCGAAAAATACCGGGAGCCTTTGACGGAAGCGGCGGCGGAAGGCGATGACGAGTTATTGATGAAATACCTGGACGGGGAAAGCTTAAATGAGCAGGAACTGTACCAGGGCTTGCGACAGGGCATCAAAGACGCCAAGGTGGTGCCGGTTTTCTGTGGTTCGGCCTTGAAAAATATTGGGGTACAGCCCTTGATGGACGCACTCATTGAGTTCTTGCCTTCACCGGTTGATCTTGACGGCGAAGACGCGGCCAATAAGCCGCTGGCGGCGATCGTCTTTAAAACCATGGCCGATCCTTATGTGGGGAAAATAAGCTTTGTCCGGGTGGAGCACGGGACCTTAAAGAGCGATTCGACCATCTATAATCTCAATAAACAAAAAGAAGAGCGCTATGGCTCCTTGCTGTTACTGCGGGGAAAAACCCAGGATACGGTCAGTGAGGCGCAGGCAGGCGATATTGTTTGTATCGCCAAACTATCTGAAACTACCACCGGCGATACCTTAGGGCTCAAGGACAAAACGTCCCTTCTGGAAGGGGTGTCCTTCCCGTCTCCCATCTTTTCCGTAGCAGTCAAGGCGAAATCCCGCAATGACGAAGACAAGGTGGGCACGGCCTTATCCCGACTGGTTGAAGAGGATCCGACCTTAAAGGTCGAGAAAAATATCGAGACGAAAGAGACGCTTATGACCGGAATGGGTGAAACCCATCTGGATATTATCATTGAACGGATGCAGAAGAAGTTCGGGGTCGATGTTTCCACCAGCACGCCGCGAGTGCCTTATCGGGAAACGATTAGAGGAACGGCGGAATATGAATACAAGCACAAGAAACAATCGGGTGGGCATGGGCAATACGGTCATGTGAAGCTGCGCTTTGAACCCTATCCGGACGGTGAATTTGAATTTGCGGAAACCATCTTCGGTGGTGCCGTGCCGAAAAACTACTTCCCGGCGGTGGAAAAGGGAATTCGTGAAGCGATGGCGGAAGGGGTTTTGGCCGGCTACCCCATGACCAATATTAAAGTTACCCTCTATGACGGTTCGTACCATGAGGTGGACTCTTCCGAAATGTCCTTCAAGATTGCAGCCAGCATGTGCTTCAAGAAAGGTGTGGAAAACGCGCGTCCCGTATTGATGGAACCGATTATGGATGTGGAAGTCCGCGTTCCGGAGCAATACATGGGGGATATTATCGGTGATCTAAACGGCAAGCGGGGACGCATTCTTGGGATGGAGCCGGAAGGAAAAATGCAACTGGTGAAAGCGCAAGTGCCGCTGGCGGAAATGTACCGGTATGCCATTGATTTAAAATCGATTACCCAAGGGCGTGGAAATTTCAGCATGCAGTTCTCCCATTATGAAGACGTGCCGCAGCAAACTGCGAAGGAAATCATCGAAAATGCGGCCATGGAGAAAGAGCAGGAAAAATAGCTTTCCGGTAATAAAAAAGGAACTGTTTCATGCCTGGAGAAAGAATGAAGCAGTTCCTTTTTTACTATCCCGCCCCAAATTCCTCCTTAAAAGCACCCTCGTTACTGAAGGGGGATTTGGGCACAAAAAAACCCGCCGCTTGCGGCGAGATAGGTTTTAAATATGGCAGGGGCAGTAGGACTCGAACCCACAACCAACGGATTTGGAGTCCGCTACTCTACCAATTGAGCTATACCCCTGTATGTGTCCTTTAACGACACGCCACTTTTTTATTATAGAAGATAAAGGTCCTAGTGTCAACACCAACAAAAGGCAAGTCCCGCCTGCCGGCAATAGCTAAGTTAAGCCGGACGAAGACAAGTCCCTCCGTCGGAGGTGGGGATAGGTAAGATGAAAGGAGAAGGCAAGGAAAGATGGTACTGATGGTTGTCTTTGGTCTGGCCGGTTTTTACCTGAGCGCCCGCTTGTGGCGGTGGTATGATGCGATCTTGCATTTTTTCTCTCCGACCTTACGCATTGCGGATCTAATCACCTGGGGGCTCATGTTATGGTTTATCATCGCTCAATACCAGCGCATATCAGCGATGTTATCGCCCATGTTAATCTGGCGTCTCCTGTTATATTTGCTGCTTTGGAGTGGTGTAACCGTAATTGGCTTTATGCTTATCGGGCTGGTCCGGTTGCTTGTTAAACGCAGGATTTTTCGATAAAGAACGAACGGTTTTTCATTGACCTCCAGATAATACCATGAATATTGGCAGCCTCCGCGGTAAAGCTAGCAATAAAGATACTTTAAAGGAGGTTGATTTATGGTCCACCAGCAAATCCAGCAAATCCAACAAAGAATTAATACGGTAAGTCAAATGGCAAGCCAGCTGCGGCAAGCCGAAGAAAACAATCGACAACGTTTAATGCAGTTGGTGCAGGAAGAAGCTTTTGCCGCTCAACAAATGAACCGGATCCAACAGCTATGCCAGGAAAGCATCTCCAGTCTGCATAGTATTTCTCAGGGAACCATAATGAGCCCACAAAGCTATCATCCTTCTCCCCAAACATCGTTCTACGGACACAGTTACGGACAACAGCAGAGCCCAACAGCCCTTTTTAATTTGGCGACCATGAGTCCCGATACATACGGTAATGTGATGCAGTATATGGGTGGACAAGGTGGCAGCAATATTGGCGGCACTATAGGTAGCGGTATGACTGGTACGACTGCGGGCATGGGTAGTGGGATGGGTACCGGGATAGGTCCCGGCATGGGTGCTGGGATGAGCAGCGGTATCGGTACCGGGATAAGTGGTCCAAGTGGGATAGCCACCGGCATGGGAGGAACGAGTGGAATGATGGGCACCCAGTCTTCTCTCTCGGACATTACCACCATGGGTCCGGATGTGTACCAGGCTTCCCGGGAACAACTTGGGAAAGGGTCAGCGAGCATCAGTCAGATTGGCCAGCAGGCCGGAATCTCATCAGGTCTGAGTCCTCAGGTCGGGCAACAGACCGGTAATACGGGCATGCCCAAGTATAATCAATAGGTCATTATGCCGTTTTTTATAACTTAAGAAAGAAAGGATGAGGAAAAAGCGGAGAAGCAGTCCACAATCCAGACTGCTTCTTTGTTTTGTTATATTTTACATAAAGGAAAAAAATTTATTCTAAAGAATTAAATTGCTTAGACAGTCGGACTACAACTTTTTTGGGGACAGCTACATTGCAGCAAAGATACGCGAAGGGAAGGAGGAGGAATAGACCAATTATGCTACATATCATCCTTGAAGACGAAGAAACCGCGAATATTCGTTGTGAAATCAAACGCATGTCGATCAAACAACTGCGGTTACTGGAGGCATTGATCAAACGGGAAATGCAAAGTAGAAACGACGAGCTTTTCAGTCAGTGGTTGGAAAAAATTGCGGAAATCAAGTCCGATTTTGCCTAATGGCAAGATTCTGTTTGACGTTTTTTCCCACACCAGCTATAATTAACAAGTAAGAGGTGGGAAAAAATGATAAAACTTGTCTATCATGGTCATGCTTGCTTTAGCATTAGTGACGGTACATATGATTTGCTGATCGATCCGTTCCTGAAGGGGAACCCCTTGGCGGATGTACAGCCGGATGAAGTTAATCCGACTCATATTTTGGTGACCCATGGTCATTCTGATCATCTGGGCGATGCTTTGGAAATTGCCCGCAGAACGAAAGCGGAAATTGTTGCGCCGAACGAGTTGGCCCAGTATTGTAGCATGCAGGGTGCGCAGATTGCCGCCATGCACATCGGTGGCGCGAGAAGCTTTCCCTTTGGCCGGCTGAAGATGACGCCGGCATGGCATGGTTCAGCAATTATTCAAGGTAATGAAATCATTTATACGGGCACGCCCTGTGGGTATATTATTGAAATGCAGGGAATTACGATTTATCACGCGGGCGATACCGGCCTCTTCGGCGACATGAAGCTTATCGGCCAGCGCAATCAGATTGATTATGCTTTGCTGCCCATCGGCGATAATTACGTAATGGGTCCTTATGATGCCGTTGAGGCGGCCCTGATGCTGCAGGCAAAAATCACTATTCCGATGCATTATGATACCTTCCCGATCATTAAGCAGAATCCCTATCTTTACATCGAAAAACTGCGGGAAAACGGACTGCAGGGGATTGTTTTAAAACCAGGTGAAGCGATTACCGCTCCGACGGTATAAATATTTCATGGCAAGTGTAAAGAGATAGCCTACACTATCTCTTTTTCTTCTGTTTTTCATTGGGAGGAGTTGGAAGTAAGGGTGAACGAAGTTTTCGACAAGGAACAAGCACCAAAGGAACAGGCACGAGTGGAACAGGACCGGAAGTATATCTTAGCCTTTCACAAAATATTCAGTATTAATCTTAATAATCTGTACGAGCGCATTAAGCAGTCTTACGGCTCTTTTGAGGCGGCCTGGCAGGCGGAGGAATTTCCCTTCCGGATGGGGCTAACGAAAAAACAAACCGAGGCTTTTGTCCAGTTGAAAAAGTCCATTGATCCGGAAAGGCTGGAAGAAGAGTGTTTCCGCAAAAAAATCAACTATGTGACCAGATCTGAGCAAAGATTCCCTTTTTTGTTGTTGCAAATTTCTGATATTCCGTGTATTCTATATTATTGTGGTGAGATATCATTATTGGCAAACAATTGTCTCGCCATTGTTGGCTCGCGACAGGCGACGGTCTACGGGCTGAAACAGGCTCGAATGTTTGCGGAGGAGTTGAGCAACAATGAGCTTACCATTGTCAGCGGCCTGGCGCGGGGCATCGATGCTGCCGCCCACGAAGGGGCTTTAACGGGAAAAGGCAGCACCATTGCCGTTTTGGGGGCGGGGTTGGATGAACTCTATCCGCGGGAGAACCGCCGGCTGTTTCAGCGGATTTGCGAACAAGGCCTGGCACTTAGCGAATTTCCTCCGGGAACGAAACCCTTGAGTCATCACTTTCCGATTAGAAACAGAATTATCAGCGGCTTGAGTTCAGGCGTTTTTGTAATAGAAGCCAAAGCCAGAAGCGGGTCTTTGATTACTTGTGATTTGGCACTGGAACAGGGGAAGGAAGTTTTTGCGTTACCGGGGGTGGTCACAAGCCCCAACAGCATCGGTTCCTTACGTTTAATCCAGCAAGGAGCTAAACTGGTGATTTATCCGCAGGATATTCTTGAAGAATTAGGATATGAATACCGGGCGGAGGTATATAATAATCAAAAAGCCAAGATTGAAGACATTAGTAAAACTGAAAAAAGAATCTACAATTTGCTCTCTTGGGAGCCTGTGAATATCGATTTATTGCTGGAAAGAAACATGGGGCAGGAGGAAATGGTCCTAAGAATTCTGCTCGAGTTGGAGTTAAAAGGATTGATTAAGCAGCTTCCCGGAAAGTATTATGTAAGAGTTTAAGCTATTAAGTTTCGAGGTGAGAATCCAGTGACAAAGACATTAGTAGTAGTTGAATCGCCTGCCAAGGCTAAAACCATCGGAAAATATTTAGGACGCAAGTACACTGTGAAAGCATCGATGGGGCATGTGCGTGATTTACCCAAAAGCCAGTTCGGGGTTGATGTGGAAAAAGATTTTGCGGTTAAGTATATTACCATCCGCGGAAAAGGAGAGTTGTTAAAAGAATTAAAAGCCTTAGCGAAAAAGAGTGATGAAGTGCTGATCGCCACTGACCCGGACCGGGAAGGGGAAGCCATCGCCTGGCATTTAAAAGAGTTTTTCCAACTGCCGGAGGAGAAAAAATGCCGCGTGGAATTTAACGAAGTCACCAAGAAAAAAATCCTGGAGGCGATTAAACAACCACGGCAAATCGACCACAACCGGGTGGATGCCCAGCAAACGCGGCGGGTCCTGGACCGGATCGTCGGGTATAAGTTGAGTCCACTCTTGTGGCGCAAAATCAAAAAAGGCTTAAGTGCAGGCCGGGTGCAGTCGGTGGTGGTGCGTTTAATCTGCGACCGGGAAAACGAAATTACGAATTTCACGCCGGAAGAATACTGGACCTTGACGGCGGAGCTCAATAAAGGGAAAAGCAGCTTTGAAGCTTTGCTCATCAAAATCAACGGCGAGAAAGCGGATTTGAAAAAAGAAGATGAAGTTAACGCCATCGTGCAAAAGATTAACCGGCAGCCTTTTGTGGTCGAGTCGGTGAAAAAGAAAGAGCAGAAGAAAAACCCGGCTCCTCCTTTTATCACCAGCACCTTGCAACAGGATGCCTCGCGGAAACTGAATTACACGGCGAAAAAAACCATGCTGATTGCCCAGCATCTCTACGAAGGGATTGAACTGGGCAAGGAAGGTTCCGTGGGTTTGATTACATACATGAGAACCGATTCCACCCGCATCAGTGAAGAAGCCAAGGACGAGGCCAGGCAATATATTGAAACGGTCTTTGGAGAAAAGTATCTGGCCGAGGGCGGTAAGGGGCGCAATTATGTAAGCAAAGGGAGAACCCAAAACGCCCACGAATGTATCAGACCTACCTCTGTTTTTCGCGATCCGGCGACGGTGAAAGGGTTTTTAAAGCCGGACCAGTATAAGCTGTATAAGTTGATCTGGGAGCGCTTTGTCGCTTCCCAAATGGCGGCTCTGGTGAATGAAGTCACCACGGCGGAAATTAAAGTTGACGACTGCCTTTTCCGGGCCACCGGTTCGGTGGTTATCTTCCCGGGCTATACCAAAATCTACGTGGAAGGCAGCGATGAAAAGGTAAAAAAGGAAGAAAGCACGCTTCCGGAATTGGTGGAAAACGAAAAAGTGAAGCTGAAAAAACTCCTTCCGAAACAGCACTTTACCCAACCGCCTTCCCGTTTTACGGAAGCAACGCTTATTAAAACCCTGGAGGAAAAAGGGATTGGCCGTCCCAGTACCTATGCGCCGATTCTGGATACCATTGTCAGCCGTGGCTATGTGTTCCGGGAAAAAAAGCAGTATGCGCCGACCGAATTGGGCTTTTTGGTGGTGGATCTGCTGAAAAAGTATTTCCCGGAAATCATTGATGTGGAATTCACGGCCAACATGGAGGACAAATTGGATGCCATTGAGGAAGGGCAAGATGACTGGAAAGAGGTCTTGGGACGCTTTTTTGAGCCCTTTAACGAGAAACTGAAAATTGCCGACCGGGAAATCGGACAGATTGAAATTGCCGACGAAGTGACCGAGGAAATCTGTGAAAAATGTGGACGCAACATGGTGATCAAGCAAGGACGCTTTGGCAAGTTTCTGGCTTGCCCGGGTTTTCCGGATTGCCGCAATACGAAACCGCTCCTTGAAAAAACAGGCCTTCAATGCACGAAATGTGGCGAAGGGGCCATTATCACCCGGCGGTCCAAGAAGGGGAAGAAATTCTACGGTTGCAGCAATTATCCCAAGTGTGATTTTATCTCCTGGGATGAGCCGGTGAATAAACTCTGTCCGCTTTGTAAGCAACTCCTTGTGCTCAAGAACAGTCAAAAAGAAGGTCCAAAATATGTATGTTCAGCTGAAAACTGTAAATACACCGAAAAAGTAGAGCAGAAGCATGGTAAAAAAACCGAAACCGTCCCAGAAGAGGATAGAGCCCTAGTTTAGAAAAAAGTTTGGCTTATTGATGATTTAAACTGAGCAACAGGTAACGGGGGAAGTCATTTTGGAGCAGACCATTCATGTTATCGGTGGCGGTTTGGCAGGAAGCGAAGCCGCCTGGCAAATCGCCCAACGGGGGATTAGAGTAAAATTATTCGAGATGAGACCGGCGCAAATGACGCCCGCTCATCACAGTGCATTTTTTGCGGAACTGGTGTGCAGCAATTCTTTACGGGCCAGCAATTTGACGAATGCCGTGGGTCTCTTAAAGGAAGAGATGCGGCAACTGTATTCCTTAATCATGAGTTGTGCCGACCAGACCCGGCTCCCGGCTGGGGGAGCCTTAGCGGTAGACCGGGAGGCTTTTTCCCGCATGGTAACCGAGAAAATCACCAGGCATCCGCTGATTGAGGTGCGGCGGGAAGAAGTAAAGTCCATCAACCCCAATGAATTGACGGTTGTGGCGACTGGTCCTTTGACCAGCAACGGGTTGGCCAGGGAACTTTCGCAGCTGACCGGCGCCGGCTATTTATATTTTTACGATGCGGCAGCGCCGATTGTTTACGGGGAAAGCATCGACTACGAGCGCGCTTTTTGGGCGTCGCGATACAATAAAGGGACGGCCGACTATCTGAATTGTCCGATGAATGAAGCGGAATACCAGCGGTTTTACGAAGCACTGATTACAGCCGAGGTCCATCCCCTGAAGGAATTTGAAGAGGAAAAGTATTTTGAGGGGTGCATGCCCATTGAGGTGATGGCTAAACGAGGATCACAGACCTTGCTGTTTGGCCCCCTAAAGCCGGTTGGTTTATATGATGAGCGTAAACAGGAAAGGCCCTATGCCGTGGTGCAGCTACGTCAGGATAACCGGGAGCGGACCTTGTTGAATATGGTGGGTTTTCAGACCCGTTTAAAATGGGGAGAGCAGCAAAGGGTCTTTCGTTTAATTCCGGGGCTGGAAAAGGCGGAATTTGCTCGATTCGGAGTGATGCACCGCAATACCTTTTTAAATTCCCCGCAGGTGCTGTTAGCCACCACCCAGCTTAAAGCCCATCCGCGCATCCTGATTGCAGGACAGCTTTCCGGGGTGGAAGGATACGTGGAATCGGCCGCATCAGGGCTGATTGCCGGGATTAACGCCGGTCGTCTTTTTAAAGGACAGGAGCCCTTGCCCGTTCCGCCGGAAACAGCCATCGGCGCGCTGTTAAACTATATTTCTGATTCCAGCCTGACGGATTTTCAGCCCATGAACATTACTTTCGGTTTAATGCCACCCTGGCCGGAAAAAGTCCGGGATAAGGAAAAGAAACATCTCCTTATTGCGGAAAGAGCCCTCAAGGCTCTTGCCGCTTGGAAAGCACAGCTTTAAAAACACGTGGAAACGGTCGCTGCATTAAAAAGATTTGAGTTTTTCCAACAGTCGGAGCTTAAAAAAAGCCAGTTTAAGAAAAGGTTGTGAGACAGATGTTACTATTGCCATTATTAGATAGTTTTTTATCTTATTTAAATAACGAAAAAATGTTGGCAAAAATGACTGTAAAGTCTTATAATAGTGATTGGAATGACTTCTTAAACTTTTTAGAAAATGAAATAAATATTGATATAGCAACTTTAGATGTTAAAGAAATCACTCATCTTACCGTGCGGAAGTACATGGCCTACCTAAGCAACCAGAACTATAAAAAAAGTACGATTGCCCGTCATCTGGCGGCGCTGAAAAGTTTTTTCCGCTATCTTTTGAAGATGGAGTTGATTAAGCAAAATCCCCTGGCTTTGGTGGCGACTCCGCGCATCCCCAAAAAGTTGCCCCGGTATTTGGAGGAAGAAGAAATGGGCCGGGTCATCGAACAACCGAGCCGCCTTGATAACACCGGCCTCAGGGACCGGGCTATTCTGGAACTGCTCTACGGCGCCGGGATTCGGGTCAGCGAACTGACTTCCCTGAACGTATCCAGTGTGGATTTGGCGCTGGGCTACGTGCGGGTGATGGGGAAAGGCAGTAAGGAAAGAGTCGTGCCGATTGGAAAGGAAGCGATTAAGGCTCTAAAAACTTACCTGGAAACAGCACGGCCGCAGTGGGCCGACAACGCTGAGACTGCTCTGTTTGTAAATAAAAAGGGAGGAAGATTATCCGACCGGTCGGTGCGGACCATTGTCCACACTTACTGCCGGCAGGCGGGAGCCAAAGAAGACCTTTCTCCCCATGGCTTTCGACATAGTTTTGCCACCCATTTACTGAACAATGAGGCCGATTTAAGGGCAGTGCAGGAGCTTTTGGGGCATCGAAAAATATCTACGACGCAGATTTACACCCATGTTTCCAATAAAAAATTGCGGCAGGTGTACCGCATGACTCATCCGAGGGCTTGAGAGCGGCTGAAAGCTGAGTCTGGAAAAATGGTGAGAGGCGAGGAGGTGAGGAAAAGGGAATGTTTCATGGAACAACGATCATCGGTGTAAAAAGAGGGAAGCAGGTGGCCGTAGCCGGGGATGGGCAGGTGACCCTGGGTCAAAATATAATTATGAAGCACCATTCCAAAAAAGTGCGCCGCCTGTACCATGGCAAGGTGATTGCCGGTTTTGCCGGTTCGGTCGCCGATGCCTTCTCACTCTTTGAGAAATTTGAAAAGAAGCTGGAGGAATATCACGGAAATCTAACTAAGGCCGCGGTGGAGCTCGCCAAACACTGGCGCACCGACAAGGCGCTAAGGAACCTGGAGGCCATGTTGGTCGTGGCGGACCGGGAAAACCTGTTGGTCCTTTCGGGAACCGGCGAAGTAATCGAGCCGGACGACGGGATCGCGGCGATTGGCTCGGGAGGGCCCTATGCCCTGGCGGCAGCTAAAGCCTTAGTCCAACATACAGATTTGTCCCCTGGAGAAATCGTGCAGACGGCCTTGAAGATTGCCGCAACGATTTGTGTGTATACCAATGAGGTGATCACCTTAGAAGAAATTTAATCAAAAAGAAATTTAAATAGAAAGGGGTGTCATATGGAAAAAGCGTTAACTCCGCGGGAGATTGTAGCCGAATTAGACAAATACATCGTGGGGCAGGAAAAGGCGAAAAGATGTGTGGCGATCGCCTTAAGGAACCGTTACCGCCGGAATGTGCTGGCCGATGAGCTGCGGGACGAAGTTATCCCGAAAAACATTTTGATGATTGGGCCGACCGGTGTTGGTAAAACGGAGATTGCCCGGAGATTGGCCAAACTGGTAAATGCGCCGTTTATCAAAGTAGAAGCCACGAAATATACGGAAGTAGGTTATGTGGGACGCGATGTAGAATCAATGGTGCGCGATCTGGTCGAGATTTCTGTTCGCATGGTGAAGCAGGAAAAAATCAAGGCGGTCGAAGAACGAGCCATGGAAATGGCTGATGAAGTCCTTGTTAACATATTAAGTAATGGCAACAGCAACGATGCGACAAACAACCCTTTTGCCATCTTGTTTGGCGGTAGTGCCACGGATGACACTGAAGAAAACGAGCCAACCGATGTGGATAATAATGCGGAAAAAAGGGAAAGAATAAGAGCAAAAATAAAAAATGGAGAATTGGACCACGAATTTGTCGAGATCGAAGTGGAAGATGCCGCAACTTCTCCGGCAATGGACTTCTTTGTGGGAAGCAATTTCGAAGAATTGGGTATGAGTTTTCAGGATATGTTTGGCAGCATTTTTCCGAAAAGGAAAAAAAAGAAGAAAGTGACAGTGGCCCAGGCACGCAAAATATTGACTCAAAGCGAAGCGCAAAAGTTAATTGATATGGAAGAAGTAATTAATGAGGCGGTAAAACGTACCGAGCAAAACGGGATCATCTTTTTGGACGAAATAGACAAAATAGCAGGGTATGACCACACATCGGCGGATATTTCGAGAGGAGGTGTACAAAGGGATATTTTGCCTATTGTCGAAGGTTCCACGGTTATGACCAAGTACGGCTCCGTAAAAACAGATTATATCTTGTTTATTGCGGCCGGGGCTTTTCATACCAGCAAACCTTCCGACTTAATACCGGAATTGCAAGGACGTTTTCCGATACGTGTGGAATTGGAGAGCCTTTCCAAGGACGATTTTAAGCTCATTCTCATAAAGCCACGCAATTCACTCATTAGACAATACACAGAATTATTAAAGACAGAGGGGGTATTGCTAGAATTTACTGAAAATGCTATTGAAGAAATTGCAAATATCGCGTATACTGTAAACAATCAAACAGAAAACATTGGCGCTCGACGACTTCATACCATTGTCGAAAAATTATTGGAAGATGTTCTTTTTGAAGCTCCTGATGTGGAACCCAAAAAGATCAGTATCGACCATAATTTTGTTAAAAATAAATTGCGCTCTATTGTGGAAAATGAAGATTTAAGTCGGTATATTTTGTAATTATTTAATTTAGGAGGAAAGATATATTATGAAGACACTTTTAGAGAAAACCCGAACGGTAAACAAACTCTTACAAAAGACGGCAGGGAATCCCGTCGAATTCACGGAGATCGCCAAAGTGCTCAGTGACTTGATTGACTGCAACGTGTACATTGTGGGCAGAAGAGGAAAGATATTGGGTTATGCTTTCATGGATGGCTTTGTTTGCCAAGCGATTGAGGACATCGTTATGAAAGCGGAAAGGTTCCCGGAATCCTACAACGAAGAATTAATGAGGATCACGCAGACCCATGCGAACATCTCCTCTAAAGACACCAGTGATTGCATTTTCACCCTGGAAAAAGAATGTGGCTTTGAAAATAAAATCACTACCGTTGTGCCGATCATGGGCGGCGGAGAAAGACAAGGAACCCTTTTACTGGTGAAATACGAAAGCGAATTCGCCAACGAAGACTTGGTCTTAGGTGAATATGGCGCCACGGTAATTGGTATGGAGATCCTGCGCACCAAGGCCGAACGGATCGAGGAAGAAGCCAGGAGAAAGGCAGCGGTGCAAGTGGCTATTGGAACCCTGTCTTATTCCGAACTGGAAGCCATTGAGCATATTTTTGCGGAATTAAAGGGTAAAGAAGGTCTGCTGATTGCCAGCAAGATCGCGGACCGCGTAGGGATTACCCGTTCCGTTATCGTAAACGCCCTGCGCAAGTTTGAAAGCGCCGGGGTTATCGAATCCAAGTCTTTAGGGATGAAAGGTACCTACATCCGCATCCTGAACGAAAATCTGTTGGAAGAACTTGCTAAAATGAAGCTATACTAGAATATAAATGATACTACGTTATAACAGATGTTGAACAACAAGCTGGGTTTAATACAAAAGAAAGCAAAGACCTTAACCTATCTGTTTGTAAGCGGCTAAGGAAGAGGAGTGACTGTTTAGTTACTCCTTTTTGCTTTCTTTTTTTTGTGCAAATATTAACATTACGGGGCAGGAATATTCGAGTGAATAATGAATTTAAATAAATAACTTTATTTGTGTCGAAGATTTCTGAAAAATAGGGGAATAAGAACTTTAATCATAGGGTTCAGCTTGAAGGGAGAAAAGCATCTAATGAAAAAGAATAGCCTGTCTTTTATATCCTTGCTGCTATTTTTCATCTGTGTAACAAATCTATTCTTTTCTTGTCTTCCGGTGCAGGGAGAAGCTATATCATTGCCGGATTCTTCTGCCCCCGTAACCTCCTTTCTTGATATAGCAGGGCATTGGTCGGAAAAGGAGATTGCCGCCTGGACAACTCATGGACTGGCAGGCGGCTATCCCGACGGCACCTTTCGGCCGGACAGCCCCATAACACGGGCGGAGTTTGTGACTTTGGTCAACCGTGCCTTTGGTTATACAAAGATAGCTGAACAAATAGCTACAACGGTCGACGGACATGCCACCGGTTCGATGACTTTTCAAGACGTCGCGGCAACAGACTGGTTTGCCGGAGAATTCGCCAATGCTTCAGCCGTGGGTTATCTTGGCGGCTACCCGGATGGCACGGTTATGTGCGCGATTTTGCCTGGTCTGCTGATGCAGAATGGCTTTTGATGCCTTCAGTAGCTGGGGTAGCCGGCACTGGTTCCAGTACATACATTCCTGATTATTACGATCAAAATTGGAATGGCAATCATAAAGTTGTTTTCGTCGGTGGCAACTGGTTTGACGATACTTACGCCGGTCTGTTCTATTGGGTAGTTCAATATGAATCTTCACTTGCAAGCTATCTTGTAGGCAGCCGCCTCCTTTATATCCCTAAAGACAAGCATCAGAGCGATCAAAGGTTGTAGAATGACCCGGCACCTTTTCGCCTTTAAAACCAGGTGAGGGACCGCCGATGGTAAAACTTAAATAAGTGTTAGATTTTTGATATAATTAGTAAATAAAAATAATTTTTGCGACCTTTTGTTAAAAATTATTAACGATAAAAAGGAATTTGTTTCTTAAGCTAGAATTTAGTAAATAAGTTGTATATTTTGGTTTTGGGAGATAGGACTAATGATTAACACCGAATTAATCAGCATCCTGAAAGAAGGGATGGCCGGAAGCAGTATGCGCCATACGATGCTGGCCAATAATATTGCCAACGTCAATACGCCCGGTTACAAACGCAGCGATATTGACTTTAAATCTACGCTGGCCCAAGCACTGGACAAGTCTTCGCTCCGGCTGAAAACCACCCATCCGGTTCATTTCAAGCATTTAGGTCTTTCCACCGGGCCGGTGCAAGCGCAGGATTTACAGACCAGCTTGCGGAATGATGGCAACAATGTGGACGTGGACATGGAGCTGGCCACCATGGCGGAAAACAACTTATATTTCAACAGTCTGGCCCAGCTTTTATCCTCTCAGCTTTCATTACTCAGGCAATCTATTATGGAAGGAAGGCGGTAATCAATGGATCTTTTCCATGCATTGAACACCAGTGCCACCGGGTTAAGCGCGGAACGTCTAAGAATGGACGTGATCTCCTCGAATATTGCCAATGCCAACACCACGCGCACGGAGAAAGGAGGCGCCTATCGGCGGCGGGTCGCCGTATTAGCGCCGCAAAACGCGCCTAGTTTCCAGCAGGTCCTGCAGAATTCCCTCCGGAAACAGGCACCGTATAGCGGGGTCAGGGTTGCCGAGGTTGTGGAAGATTCCAGCCCGTTAAAAAGGGTCTATGATCCGACTCATCCTGACGCCGGGCCCGATGGTTATGTGGATTATCCCAATGTGGACATCATGAAGGAAATGGTGGAACTGATCACTGCTTCCCGCTCCTATGAGGCGAATGCCACGGTTTTAAATTCCACCAAAAGTATGTTTTTGAAAACCTTAGAAATTGGACGTCTGTAGGTGATTAAACGATGAATATTACCAATCTTAAGCCTTTTTCTTCAGTCCTCCCCGCCGGGACAGGGGAAAAAACGGAAGCACCAGCCACCCAAAAGCAGGCGCAGGCCTTTGGAGATTTTTTGAAAGAGGCACTGCATAAAGTAAATACAATGCAGCTTGATGCCGAAAAAATGGCGGCAGATTTTACCGTGGGCAAAGACGTGCAGTTACACGAGGTAATCATCGCCACAGAAAAAGCCACTTTAGCCTTACAGTTAACCATGCAGATTAGAAACAAGGCCATCGATGCTTATCAGGAAATCATGCGGATGCAAATCTGATTTGGCTAGAACTTGTTGACTATGCAACCTAACGAATGATGAGGTCGATTTCGTTCTGAGGTGAGACAATGAACTTTTGGACACAGGTTTCCGAACAAATTAGAAATATATGGCAAAAGCTTACAACATGGCAAAAGTTTACGTTGGCAGGGATTCTTGCGCTCTTTCTGATCGTGGTTGTGATCGTTATTTTTGCTAATCGGTCCCAGATGGAGGTCTTGTATTCCGGCTTGAACCCTGAAACGGCGGCGGCTATGACCGCAAAACTGAAGGAGCAGAAAGTCCCCTACAAATTGGTGGATGATGGGCGGACCATCCTTGTTAATGCCAAAGACAAATATCAACTGCGTTTGGATATGGTCAATGAGGTGAACTTTAGCGGTGTAGTAGGATTTGAATCCTTTAACGAAACCCGCTTTGGGGAGACCGATACCGACAAAAGGGTGCGCTTTCTGGTCGCCTTGCAAGGGGAATTGACCAGGACCATCGAAGAGTTGGACGAGGTCGATAAGGCCAATGTCCATATTGCTTTGCCGCAACCCTCATTATTTATTCGTGATGAAAAAGAAGCAACAGCTTCTGTTTTATTGCGTTTAAAGCCTTATGCCACATTAGACCCTGCGCAGGTTAAATCTATTATGTCTTTTGTCAGTCACAGTGTGGAAGGGCTAAAGGAATCCAACGTTACGGTCATGGATGTCAAAGGGAATCTGCTTTCCGAAGGGATTGCCGATGACTCGGAACTGGCATCCACCAAAATATCCGCCAATCAATTAGCCTTGAAAAAAGAGTATGAAAAAGAACTGGGCCAGTCCATTTTGTCCATGCTGGAAAGAATGCGCGGTCCGGGGAAAGCGGTGGTCCGGGCCAGTGTGGAAATGGATTTCGACAAGGTGGAGACCCTGTCTGAAACTTACGGCGAACCGGTGATTCGCAGCGAGCAGATCCGGGAGGAAAGTTACAGCGGGAGCAGCCCGTCCGTAGGCGGCAATCCGGCTGATTCTAATATGACGGGCATTACATATGGAACTACCGGGGGAACCGGAAACAGCGAACACGAGCTCAGCGAACAGGTGCGAAACTACGAAATCAGTAAGGTAACCGAAACAAAAGTAGTCGCTCCGGGGAAAGTGAAGAAGCTTTCCTTATCCGTAATTGTGGACGGAGAGTTAACCCCGGAGGAGGAAAATAAAATCCAGGATGCCGTGGCCATGGCTGCCGGAATTGATCCGGAAAGAGGAGACCAGCTTTCGGTAGTTGGGATGCCCTTTTCGAACACGGAGGCCGAAGAATTGGAGAAAGCCCTGGCGAAAAGGGAAACCTTCGAAAGATGGATGGAGTTTTTCAAAGTGGCGGTTATTCCTTTGACGGTTCTTTTGATTTTAGCTTTTGTGGCTTTTATGCTGAAACGCCATGTTGTCCAGCGCCAAGGAGGGCCCTATCCTGGGGTGGTGAGCCAGGAGGAAATGGCAGCCCAAGGTGAAAGTGAAGAGGGCGTCGAATTGAATTTATCCCCTGAAGCGCTGGAACAGAAGAACCTGGAAAAACAGATTGAAAATCTGGTGAGAACGAAACCTGAAGATGTAGCTAAAGTGATCAAGACTTGGTTAGTGGAAGAGTAGAGGTGAAAGAGTTGGGAAAGGGCCAACAGTTAAACGGTCGTCAAAAAGCGTCGATATTTATGATTAGTTTGGGGCCTGAAAAATCGGCGGAAATCATGAAGCACTTAAGCGATGAAGAAATCGAGCAACTCACCCTGGAAATAGCCAACATCCGCAAAATCAACAGCGAACAGTTACAGGCGGTCAACCAGGAATTTACCCAGTTATACATGGCCTCGCATTATATCGCCCAAGGGGGTATTGAATACGCCAGGGAAGTGTTGGAAAAAGCTCTGGGCACGGAAAAAGCCTTAAGTATCATCAATAGTCTGTCTTCCAACCTGCAAATCAAGCCCTTTGATTTTGTGCGCAATACCGACCCCGCCCAATTGTTGAACTTCATTCAGGGCGAAAACTCGCAAACGATTGCTTTAATCATGTCCTACCTGGATCCTGAACAGGCGGCGGCCATATTATCTTCTTTGCCCAGCGAACGACAAACCGAAGTGGCCAAAAGAATTGCCATCATGGACAGTACCTTGCCGGAGATCATCCGGGAAGTGGAAAATACCCTGGAAAAGAAGATTAGCGCCTTGGGAACCCAAGACCATACCATTGCCGGCGGCATCAACGCCATTGTTCAGATTTTGAACAAAGTTGACCGGTCTACCGAAAAAACCATTCTGGAAACTTTGGAAGTACAAGACCCGGTCTTATCTGAAGAAATCAAGAAGCTCATGTTCGTCTTTGAAGACATTATCACCATGGATGACCGCAGTATCCAGTTGGTCTTGCGTGAAGTGGAAAGCAAAGATTTGGCTTTGGCTCTGAAAGGCGCCAGCGAAGATGTGGCCAACAAAATCAAAAGGAACATGTCCAAACGGGCCAGCGAAATGCTGGAAGAAGAAATCACCTTTCTTGGCCCGGTGCGCTTAAGAGATGTCGAAGAGGCTCAACAACGGATTGTGAATACCATTCGTCGCTTAGAAGAAGCCGGTGAGATTATTATCTCCCGTGGAGGAGGAGATGAAGTAATTGACTAAAGTAATCAAAGCGTGTTTTGTTAAACAACATCTTGTTAATCAAAATCCAATACGGAAAAAGGAAAAGGCTTTGCCTGCATCGGCGCCTTCTTCCGCTCCGGATGCCGGTCAGAATAAGACTACTGAAGAATTTACCAGGGAAACCAGTACGGCGATTTATCTGGAAACCAAAGCCGTTGTGAATGAATTAATCATGGAAGCCGAAAAAAAGGCGACGGCTATTCTCGGCGAAGCACAAAGTAAAGCGGATCAGTTGCTTCAGCAGGCGCAACAAGAGCGCGAGGAACTGCTGAAAAAGGCCCAGGAAGAAGGCTTCCAAAAAGGCTATCAGGAAAGCATAGAAAAAGCGGAAGAAGAAATCGCCGTTTACAAAGCACAAACCTTAGACCTGCTTAATTCCTTAAGTGTCCTGAAAAAGAATTATTTAGCCGAGCAGGCGGATGATATTTTGGATTTAATCATGCTGATCACGAAAAAAATGCTCAATGTGGCGATTGAATATAAACCAGAGGTTATTGCCTCCATTGTGAAGAAGGTGCTGGAAGAAACCAGCGAAGCCGAATCCATAACGATTAAAGTAAATCCGATCCATATGCCTTTTTTAGACTTTACGAATGAAAACATGCTCGATCTGGTGAAAAACAAGTTTACGGTGGAGCCGGATTCGGGCATCAAACCGGGTGATTGCATTGTCGTCACCGAAAAAGGATTTATCGACGCGCAAATCGATGAACAAATGCAGTACCTAAAGAAAGTCATAAAGGAAGAGTGGATGAATGTTTGATTTCGCGAAAGCCCAAAAAGCCGTGGCCCGTACCAGGACCTACCGATTTAAAGGCTATGTTTCCGAGATTATTGGTTTAATTATTCAATCCCACGGGCCAAAAGCCGGAATTGGCGAACTCGTTCACATCCAAAAGGGTAACAGGGTCATTCCGGCGGAAGTGGTAGGCTTTAAAGATAATAAAACGCTCCTCATGCCCCTAGGTGATATGGGTGGAGTGGTGCCGGGCGATTTGGTTATTGCTAGCGGAGAATCCTTAAAAGCGCGAGTAGGGCCGGAGATTGTTGGCCGGGTCCTCGGCGGATTGGGCGAGCCCCTCGATGGAAAAGGAGATTATGCCTGGGTAGAGACCTTACCCTTAAATACAGAACCACCCCATCCACTTAAAAGAAAAATGATCAAAGAACCGTTGGCCCTGGGTATTAAAGCGATTGACAGCTTGCTGACTTGTGGCAACGGGCAAAGACTGGGGATCTTCTCCGGCAGCGGCGTGGGAAAGAGCACCTTACTTGGGATGATTGCCAGAAACAGCAGTGCTGACGTGAACGTAATCGCCTTGATCGGCGAACGGGGCAGAGAAGTAAGGGAGTTTCTGGAAAATGATTTGGGGGAAGGGTTGCAAAAGTCGGTGGTTGTAGTCGCCTCCTCGGATCAACCGGCCTTAATCCGGGTCAAAGCAGCCTTTTTGGCTACGGCTGTGGCCGAGTATTTCCGGAATCAGGGGGCCAAAGTAATCCTCATGATGGACTCGGTCACCCGCTTTGCCATGGCGCAACGGGAAATCGGCTTAGCCATCGGCGAACCACCGGCCACCAAAGGATACACGCCTTCCGTATTTGCTTTGTTGCCGCGTCTTTTGGAACGCACCGGCACTTCGGAAAAAGGAAGCATCACCGGTTTATACACCGTCCTTGTCGATGGTGATGACATGAATGAACCGATCGCCGATGCGGCCAGAGGAATTCTCGACGGACATGTCGTTCTTTCTCGCAAACTGGCGGCCATGGGTTATTATCCGGCCATCGATGTTTTAAACAGTGTCAGCCGGGTCATGCTCAACATCGTCGATGAAGCGCATGTCAACGCCGCCCATAAAATCAAAGAAATCATTGCTGTTTACCAGGATGCCAAAGATTTAATCGACATCGGCGCTTATCAAAAAGGGAACAATCCCAAAATTGACCTGGCGATTGAATATATTGAGCAAATCAACAATTTCTTAAAACAGGATGTGCAGGAGTATTGGCAGTATTCCCAAACCATCGACAAAATGAAGGAAATCTATGATCAGATTGAAGGAAACGGGTAGATAGACGATGTTTAAATTTCGGTTGGCCAATGTAAAACGGTTAAGAGAACATCAGGAAAGAATCTGTTTGGAGAAAGTTGAAAACTGTGTTGCCCAGTTTAATCAAGCCTTAAAGCGTAGAAAAGAAATCAAGTATAAAATTGTTTCCCTGGAGCATGATTTTTCGCAAGTTCTGCACGGGGAGATTTCCGCTGAGGAAGTACTGCTTTACCGCAATTATTTGACCTATCAATACAAACTGCTCCAACTCCAGGATGCCGTAGTGGAAGAAAAAAAGCAGTCGCTGGAAGAAGCCAAGCAGAAGCTCGTTCAAGCCATGAAAGAAAGAAAAATCATTGATAAGCTCCATGAAAAGCAATACTTAAACTATTGTGAGGAAGAAAACAGGCGCGAACAACAATTCTTAGACGAATTGGCTTTAAATATCAAGAGAAGGTAATGGGGTCAAGATGAAGAAAAAGGTAATTGTGATTATGTTAGCAATCTTAATTATCGGATGCAGTGGGGCTGTAGGAGCTCATCTGGCAGGTTTCCTTGATTTAAGTGGCATTTTTGTCAAAGTGCCCTTTTTGCAAGGGCTGGCCAAAAAGCCTCCTGAACTGACGGCGGAGAGCTTTGTTTCACCCATTGAGGAAGAAAACAAAAAACTGCGTGGCGAAAACAGTGAACTGCAAAGCAAAATTACCGCTCTGGAAGAGGAAAAAACGGCTCTCCTGGAACAGGCCACCGAATTACAAGCCGAAATCAACCAATTAAAAGCGGAAAAAAGTGACAAGGAGAGGGTAAAACATAATACCGAAAAACTGGCCGAGTATTACCGGGAAATGAAACCGGATGCAGTGGCCAAAATTATGGAAAACCTGGATGATGATACTGTGATTATGATTCTCTCGTTCCTGGACAAAAAAAGGTCCGGTGAAGTCATTTCTTTGCTGGATCCCCAGCGAGCCGCCCTCATCACTTCATTAATGCTGGAAGAAGGAAGCGTGGTCGATGACCAACGCCTGCTGGAAGAAAAGGGCTTGCTGGATGATCATAGCATCTTGCTTACGAAAGGAGGTGAAGACAGTGGATAATGTAAGTGCCTTAACGGCAGGAGGCGTCGTCGCCGGGAAGCCGGAGCGCGGTCCACGTCAAGATGCGGAAGGTGCCGCTGGTTTTATGGATATCCTCTTAACCATGCTTGATGCAACCGGGCTTGAGGCTATGCAGGGGTCGCCTGTCCTAACGGCCGGTGTACCGGAGAACGCAGCAGGGCTCGCCGGGCAAACCGCACCTTATGCTCAGGATGTTGCAGGCATGGGTTTAAACAGGCTCAGCCTTCCCAACAGACTCGCAGACTGGCCCAGGCAAAATGGCAATGGTGCGCAAGCGGCGGCGGAGGGCCAGCAACCAGTGGCAGATGATTTGCTTTCCCCACTGGTGAAAGAGCAGTCGCCGATGGAAAACCAGGCTCCAAGGCCGTACTTGCCGCATGACAGCGAAACCGGCACGGGCAAGCGAGCTCAGGGCGTTGTTCCCTTCCCAATGGTAATGGTTGCCGGCAGGGAAAAGGGTCAACCAACAGACCAACCCCATCTGGTGGCGGACATGCAGCAAAGCGCGCCGGAACCTTCGGAAAACAAGTCGGAAAGCCATCTCCGGGCTCAGCACTGGACGGCGGAAACAGAACAGGGCTTAAATGACGAACAGCTTAAGCCAGTGGCCACCAAAACTGAAAACGCCTTGACTTCTGATTTGGCAAGCCAACCGGGAAATGAAGCCGCCATGCCCCTGGCGAAGTCAGGTCGGCAGGGTCTTGATGCGGGGAGCCGGGAGGCAGGCAACGAACCCAGCGTCCAGGCGGAACGACTAGCTCAGGATTTTCCGGAAATCGTCATTTCCAGATTGAAGACCATCGACAAGGCCAACGGCAGCAAAGAGCTGGTGGTGCAGCTTGAACCGAAGGAACTGGGGAAAATGGTGGTCAAACTTACTTCCGAGGAAGGGATCGTCTCGGTGAAAATACTCGCTCATGCTCCGGTGACCAAAGACCTGCTGGAAAGCGGGCTCAACAGTTTACGGCAGTCCTTTATGGAACAGGGCATCCGTTTTGACCGCATGGATGTTGAACTAGGCGGCGAGCAATTCAATGAAAACTTCTTCGCCCAACAACAGGAGCATGATCCCTGGCAGCATGGCAAAACGCCCAGTTTTCGCAAGCTAACCTACGAAGCTCCCGGCTATTTTGAGCAGGAGCTGACCGAGGCGGAAGAAAGCAATCCCTCTTTACACACCGGAAACTATGACTATCTGGTTTAAAAACACACGAAAGGGGTGAATAACATGGCGGTAAATGCAGTGGGAAGCAGCCAGAACCAGTCCACAGCAAGCGATACGGAAAACAAACTGAACAAAATATTAGGGAAAGACGACTTTTTGAAGCTACTGATTACGGAACTCCGTTATCAGGATGCCTTGAATCCCATGCAGGACCGGGAATTTATCGCGCAGATGGCCCAAATGTCCAGCCTGGAACAGATGCAAAACCTGGGGAAAACCTTTGAAGAAGGGATCACTACTTTAATTCAGTCGCAGAATTACTACAATGAAAATGTTTTAGCCTTACTGGATTTTATGGCGATGCAGGCGGTCCAGAACAATTTTAGCCAAGGCTTAACCTTACTGGGACGTGAAATCACCTACACGGATGCCGAAGGCGAGGAAAAAACGGGTCTTGTCAATGGGCTGAAACAGGTGGACGGACGTTATGTGGCGGTTGTAGGCGAGGAAGAGGTACCGCTTACCAGGATCACCTTCGTAAAAGAAGTGAATTAATGAGCAAAGCAGGTGAAACATATGGTGGACAAACCCTTTATCATCTCTCAACCAATTCAGCCGGTTAGCCCTGCGAAGCCGCAAAAACCCGCGGGTCAGCAAAAAAGTCCAGGCACTTCCTTTAATGAAGTTTTAAAAAAGGAAATAGCCACAGAAGGGCTGAAATTTTCCCGTCACGCGCAAGAAAGATTGGAAGCCAGAAGGATTCAACTGGAAGAAGAACACTTGCTGCGGTTGAAGGAGGCCGTGGAAAAAGCCGACACCAAAGGAGCCAAAGAATCACTGGTGCTGCTCGATGATTTAGCTTTTGTGGTCAGTATCAAGAACCGGACGGTGATTACCGCGGTAGATGGCGAAAGTAGGAAAGGCAATGTCTTTACGAACATTGACAGCGCGATTATTAACTAAACAAGCAGGATTAAGCAAGCAGGATGGCCGAATTAACAAGAAAGGGCTGGACCTCTTTGAGGAAGCCCTAGCCGGGGACCGACAGAACTTGGCAAGGAATAAAACGAAAAGGAGGTCATGAGCTATGATGTGCTCATTATTTGCCGGTGTTTCCGGTCTGAAAAACCATCAGACCAGAATGGACATCATCGGTAACAATATTGCGAATGTCAATACCGTCGGGTACAAAAAAAGTCGTGTTTCTTTTCAGGAAATGTTAAGTCAGAATTTACGCGGGGCCTCCTCCCCAACGAAGGACAGGGGAGGGATTAATCCCATCCAGGTTGGTTTAGGAATGTCCTTAGCGTCTATTGACGTCATTCATACTTCGGGTAGCTTTGAATCCACCGGGAAAAATACGGACCTGGCCATAGAGGGAGAAGGCTTTTTCGTGCTGAGCAGCGGGGATGAGGTTTATTATACCCGTGCCGGTAATTTTGATTTTGATTTCAACATGTCCTTCTACAACAAAAGTAACGGGATGTTCGTAAAGGGGATTTTGGCTGATGCCAACGGGGAAATCAATCCGAAAGGGGAAATTGTCCCGATCAACTTAAATTCCCATCTTTCTTCCCCTCCCCATGCGACCAGCAACATTGATTTCGGCAAAAATTTAGATTCCCGCGCCAGCTTGCAAACCGGGACGGAGACGGTGGGCCATACCACCGGGACACCGACCATCCTTACCCTGGATACTACGAGTTTGCCCATTACCGGCATTACTATTGAAGACAGCAGCGGGAATGTGTTGACCGAAGGGGCACCCGATGGGTTTACGGTCAATTACCATACCGGAGAGGTGACCATTGCTGCCGGTGCCGCTTCCGAAAACTATACCATCAATTATCAGATGGCCAATTACGGCACCAGTGTTTCCATCTTCGATTCCAAAGGGGACGTCCATACGGTTAATGTCTACTTTACTAAGACCGCGTATAACACCTGGGAAGTAGTTACTTTTCTTGACAATCAATTGAACAGTGGCGGCCGGGGGATGCTTACCTTTGATCCGGTAAACGGAAAACTGACCAGCTCCACGGTTACGAACGTGGTTCAGACCGTAGACGGGGCTGACGAACTGGATTTTACGCTGGATTTTGGCAATGTCACCGAATATGCCGATAATTTCACCATCACCTATACCAATCAAAACGGTTACGCGGCAGGAGACTTGCAGGGAATCAGCGTGGACACCCGGGGCATTATGACGGGGACCTTTTCCAATGGACAACGGCGGAATCTGGCTCAAGTAGTCATCGCCACCTTTGCTAACCCGGCCGGTCTGTTGAAAACAGGAAGCAATCTCTACATCGCCTCCAGTAACTCCGGTGAACCTAATGTCGGCCTTCCCAATCAGGGCGGGCGTGGGTTGATTAAGCCGGAAACCCTGGAAATGTCTAATGTGGACCTTTCCCAGGAGTTTGTAGATATGATCATTACCCAACGCGGTTTCCAGGCCAACTCCCGGATTATCACCACTTCCGACCAGATTCTTGAGGAATTGGTTAATTTACGCCGGTAGTAAAATAAAAACTGCCCCCACCCCTTAATTAAAGGGGGTGGGGGTGGTTTAAGAAAGTTGGAGAGAGAGCATGATTGAATTAACAAAACTAAATGGCACACCCTTTGTGGTGAATGCGGAACTAATCGAAATCATCGAAGCGACCCCTGATACTGTTATTACCCTGATTAACGGTCGCAAAATGATGGTGAAAGAAACCGTGGACGAAGTAGTTAAAAAAGCGGTGGATTACAAAAAGCTAATCACCAATGTCTATTAAGGGGAAAAGGAATAATAACAGGAAAGAGTTGAGCTTTGCATGGATATTGCAACCATTATTGGGGTTATCTCCGGGATAGTATTAATTTTATGGGCAATCATAACCAAAGGGAGTCTTCTCACTTTCTGGGATTTCTCTTCCTTATTGATCGTTGTCGGCGGTGTGATGAGCGCTACCTTGATTCACTTTTCCTTAGACCAGGTTTTAGGCGTGATGAAAGTATTAAAGAACGCCTTCAAGCAACATGACTTTGAACCTACTTTACTAATCAACCGAATTGTTAGAATGGCGGAAAAAGCCAGAAGAGAAGGACTCTTATCCTTAGATTACGAAATCGATCAGGAGAGTGACCCGTTTTTGGTCAAAGGAGTGCAAATGGTGGTGGATGGTACCGACCCGGACGTGGTAAGGCGGGTGATGGAAACGGACATCATCATGATCGAAGAGCGCCATAGAATCGGGGCCAGCATTTTTACTTTCATGGGCGCAAGCGCGCCGGCTTTCGGTATGCTGGGCACTTTAATCGGCTTGATTCTCATGCTGAAAGATATTAACGATCCCGGCAAATTGGGACCTGGTATGGCGCTGGCCCTGATCACCACTTTTTACGGAGCCTTGCTGGGCAATTTGGTTTGCCTGCCGATTGCCGGTAAACTGAAATTACGCAGTAAGGAAGAGGTCTTATTAAAAGACATCATTATTGAAGGAGTGCTGGCGATTCAAGCGGGAGAAAACCCCCGGATTATTGAAGAAAAATTAAAGTCCTACCTATACCCCAAACAAAAGGCGCTTCTCGAAGAGAACAAGCGCTTAGAAATAGAAGAAAGAAGAAGAGGCTTTAGTCATGAGTAGATACACGAGAAGAACCGAAGAAGAAAGTGAAAACACCCATCATTGGCTCCTTACATATTCCGATGTTGTCACTCTTTGTTTGACTTTCTTCGTGCTGTTATATTCTTTTTCCACCTTGGACGCTTATAAATGGAAGTCTCTAATCAGTTCCTTACGGGGTGCTTTGGGGGTTTTGGACGGGGGGAACATTCCTCTTGACGACAGCGTTTTCGGCAATGCCAATCTGGTGGAAGAAAAAGAGATCGTAACCCAGGAAGAAAACTTTAAAAAATACCAGGAAGAAATGAGAAAACTGCAGAAAATCCAGCAGGATTTAATGAATTTTATTAGCAGCCATGATTTGGAGAGCAGGATTTCCACCAGTATTGAGGAACGGGGATTAGTGATTCGTTTTCAGGATTCGGTTCTTTTTTCGAAAGGCAGCGCTGATTTATATCCCGAGTCGCGCACGATTTTACTTGGCCTGGCCGAGATCTTAAAAGAAATAAACAGTCCCATCAGAATTGAAGGGCATACGGATGATTTACCGATTAATACGCCCAGATACCCCTCGAACTGGGAATTATCTACGGCAAGGGCGGTTAATGTCTTACGCTATTTAATCGAACAAGGGATTAGCGAAAAGTTGCTTTCGGCAGTAGGATACGGGGAATTTCATCCGCTTGTTCCGAACACCGACGAAGAAAACCGCAGCAAAAACCGGCGCGTGGATTTGGTAATCATCCGGGAGAGTTTACTGGTGAATGAACCACAATAAAAGGGGTGTTGGCAATGGCAGAAGAAAACAAAAAAAATACCGATAACGGTAAACAGTTAATCATGATGATGGCGCTGTTGATGGTGCTGGTGATGGTTGGTTCGGCCTTCTTCATTTACCGGATGGTCCTGGCCAATACGGATGCGGGTCCTGTAAAAAAAGCCAAGGAAGAATTGGGGCCGCGGGTTGAACTGGAAGAAACCACCGTCAATTTCGCCGGCAGCACCAGCAGATTTCTGGTTGCTAAATTCGCTTTTGAGGCGGAAAATGAAGAAGTTGCGACGGAATTAGACGAGAAAAAAGATGTCCTGACGGATATTGTAAACCTGGTGTTAATGGAGCAAACCACGGACGTCCTGACTCCCGAGGGGAAAAACAAATTAAAAAACATCTTGATGAAATACATTAATAATATCCTGACGACCGGCGAGATTAAGAATGTGTATATCATTAAATTCCTTGCCACCTAAAGCATTCTTGAATACCGCGAAATTTGGCATCCAGAGGTGATTGATGTGGGAGAAGTTCTTTCGCAGTCGGAAATAGACATCCTGTTATCCGCTATGCAGTCCGGAACAGTTGATTTAGATAACATCATCGAGGAAGAAAAAAAGGTAAGATTGTACGATTTCCGGCGGCCGAATAAGTTTTCGAAGGAGCAGTTGAACGCGATCCAGGTCATTTACGATAGCTTCTGTCTTTTGTTAACCACTTTGTTTTCCGGCATTTTAAGGACCAGGGTTTCGGCCAAAGTTGCTTCCATCGACCAGGTGACCTACGAGGAGTTTTCCTGTTCCATGTCCAGTCCCACGATTTTAAGTATCTATAGTTTGCCGCCGCTGGAGGGCAAGGGACTGATCGAGTTTAACCCGGCAATTGGTTTCAGCATCATTGACCGGCTCTTTGGCGGACCCGGTATCAGCACCTTTAAAGGCCGGCAATTGACGGAGATTGAAAAGAACGTTTTCGAAAAAATCATGGAAAAGATCTTATCCCTCTTTGGGGAGTCCTGGAGCAGCTTGCATACCGTTACGGCCATTTTTGAAGGAATTGAGACAAATCCGCAGTATAACCCGATTGTTGCATCTTCGGAAATGGTGCTCGTGATTGTGATCGACACCAAAATCGGCGAAGTGGAAGGGCTCATCAATATCTGTCTTCCTTGTCTGATGCTGGAAGGAATCGCGGAGAAGCTGAGCAAGCGGTTCTGGTTTGCCAGCTCCAGTTCCGTTAACTCGGAAAAATATAAAGGGTTCCTGCGCAGGACGGTGGAAAGGACGGTTATTCCTGTGCGGGCGGTTTTAGGTTCCAACACCATTACCGTGAAAGACTTAATCGAATTGCAGGTAGGGGATGTGATTCCTTTAGAGAAAAAGGCGAATAGCAATGTGGATGTGTATGTAGACTCCGAACTGAAATTTTACGGCAAACCAGGGGTCTTGGGAAATAAAATGGCTATACAGATTACCGCGGTAGAAAGTGAAGGGGGGGATTGATGGTGAACGGAATATTGTCACAGGAAGAAATCAATGCTTTATTAAAGGATAGTGATGAACTAAAGGACAGCGATGAAGCAAAGAACAATGCTGAAGCAAAGGATAAGGATGCAGCAAAGGATAAGGATGAGTTAAAGGATAGTGATGAAAAAGCAGCAGAAGAAGCAACCACTGAAAAAGTTATTGCTGAAGATTGCTCTGAACCCACCCTCGTTAACTCCATGGAGAAAGATGTCTTGGGGGAAATAGCGAATATTTCCATGGGCTCAGCGGCTACCACCTTATCGGCTTTAGTTGGGAAAAAAGTAGACATTACCACACCAAAGGTCAGTGTTTCCACAATTGAGGAGATTAAAGAGAAGTATTCCGACGCTTATTTTATCCTGAAGGTGAATTACAAAAAGGGTTTGGAAGGCGCCAATATCCTGATCCTGCAAACTTATGATGTGGGCATCATAGTGGACCTGATGATGGGGGGAGACGGGACCAATCCGCCTGCTGAATTAAACGACATCCACCTCAGTGCGGTAAGCGAAGCGATGAGTCAAATGATGGGGACATCTTCCACCTCTGTTTCGCAGTTGGTCAATAAACGGATTGAGATCTTTTCCCCAATTTTTAAAGTATCCACCTTTGATGATGATGAGCTTTTTGAACAAGACGATGAAAAAGTGGTGTTCATTCGTTTCCAGTTGGAAATTGCCGATCTGGTCGACAGTGAAATGATTCAGATTTTGCCCATTCCTTTTGCCAAGGCGATTGTTAATGAAATCATGAATATCAATATGTCTAATTTGACTGAGATGAGCCCGGCGGCAAACACAGAAGCGACTCCTGCGGCTGCTTCTGCACCGTCCAAAAAGGGAAAGAGCGCACCGCCCGCACCGGAGGTCCAACCGGTTCCCGCGCCAGCTGCTGCTGCGGCTATCCCCACTGACCCGGTAGTGGCCAAAGCGACACCCGGCAGTACCGGTCCGGGTAAAAATATTGAAATAGCGCCGGTTCAATTTCCTGATCTCAGCGCATCTGGCAATACCAAGAATGATTTGCCCAATATTGATTTAATCATGGACATTGCCCTGCAACTGTCCGTTGAATTAGGAAGAACGAATAAAAAAATCAAGGACATCCTGGAGCTGACCAATGGCTCGATTATTGAACTGGATAAATTGGCCGGGGAACCGGTGGATATTCTAATTAACGGCAAGCTACTGGCCCATGGCGAAGTAGTGGTTATTGATGAAAACTTTGGCGTGCGTGTAACGGGAATCATTTCTCCGGAAGAAAGAGTAAAAAGTTTACGTTAAGTAAGTTTTCCGTAACCAGATAAGAATTTTTTTAAGTATTGCTTTCTATTAGTATTAAGAATATTGTCAAATGGAGGTAAACGGCGATGGGAAAACGTGTTCTGATTGTTGATGACGCGGCGTTTATGAGAATGATTCTTCGAGACATTTTAACGAAAAATGGGTATGAAGTAGTAGGCGAAGCTGATAACGGTCAGACCGGTGTGGAAAAATACGCGGAATTGAAACCGGATTTAGTGACCATGGATATCACGATGCCTCATTTAGATGGAATTGCGGCCGTGACCGCGATTAAAAAGATTGATCCGAACGCACGGATAGTGATGTGCAGCGCGATGGGGCAGCAATCGATGGTGATTGAATCGATTAAAGCCGGAGCCCGTGATTTTATTGTCAAGCCCTTTCAACCGGAACGGGTGTTGGAAGCGGTTAAAAAAGCGTTAGCTTAGATCTTTGTTCGATAAATTTGGAGGAGAGATGGATAATATTTTGATTTTTTTATCAGCAATGGAGAATGAATCCACCGCAGTGCAAAACGTGATGGAATTGCCCAGTACGGGGGCGTTACTGTTTCGTATTGTCTTAAGTTTATTAATCATTGTGTTTGTGGTCTATTTCGTTCTCCGGATTATTAACCAGCAGCAAAAGCTCAGGGATAACCAGAGAAAATGGGTTAAAATCCTTGACTATCAGCCACTGGGCACGAATCGTGGTTTGTATCTGATGGAGTTGTACGACATCACTTGTATTGTGGCCGTTTCTGATGGGGAAATCAAGATATTAAAGGAGCTTGATACCACAAGCAACAAATGGCGCGAAATACAAGAACAGCTCCAGGAGCTCGATACGATCGTTCCGTCCGGGGTAATCAAATTTTTGCAATCCAAACTTCCGCACAAGAACAAAATCGACAGCCAGAAGTATTTCCAGCAACAGTTGGCGGAACAGCTTCGAAAGAGTGAACATCTCTCCCAGGAAATCCTCAAGGGGAGGGAAACGGATGAATAAAAGCAAGCACAAAAAGATATGGCTGGCCTTAGTTTTATTCGTGTTACTCCTTTCCCTTACGGCGGAGGTTTTCGCCACTCCCATCGCCTTACCCAAAATCGGCCTGGAAGTAGATTCTGCGGAAGAACCGCAGGACGTAGTCCTGTCCTTACAAATCCTGGGCATTTTGACGGTATTGACCCTTGCTCCGGCGATTTTGATTTTAATGACTTCTTTTACACGGATTATCGTGGTGTTTGCTTTTTTACGGAACGCACTGGCCACCCAACAAATGCCTCCTAATCAGGTGTTAATCGGGTTGGCGCTCTTCCTGACCTTTTTTACCATGGCGCCCGTATGGCAAGAGATTAATCAAGAGGCGCTGCAGCCGTATTTAAACAAGGAGATTAGCCAGCAGGTCGCTTATCAAAACGCCGTTAGCCCTTTGCGGGAATTTATGCTGAAGCAGACCAGGGAAAAGGATTTGGCCTTGTTTGTGAACCTGTCCCAAATGGCTAAACCGGAAAGCCCCGAGCAGATCCCGACCCACGTGCTGGTGCCTGCTTTTGCCATCAGCGAATTAAAGACGGCTTTCCAAATCGGCTTCATCCTGTACCTGCCCTTTATCATTATTGACATGGTGGTCGCAAGTACTCTAATGTCCATGGGCATGATGATGCTGCCCCCGATGATGATTTCCCTGCCTTTTAAGCTATTGCTCTTTATTTTAGTCGACGGCTGGAATCTGGTGGTGCAGTCCCTGATTATGAGTTTTCGCTGAGAAAGTAAGGTGTTTCGATGACACAGGATTTTATTGTTTTTATCGCGAAAGAAGCAGTATATACCACCTTGTTGTTGTCCGGACCTTTATTGGGGTCTAGTTTGCTGGTGGGTTTATTGATTAGTATCTTTCAGGCCACAACGCAAATCCAGGAGCAGACGCTTACCTTTGTGCCTAAGATTGTCGTCGTGTTCATTAGTTTAGTCATTTTCGGTCCCTGGATGCTGAATCTATTAATTGCTTTCACCACGAACATCATTTCCACGCTCCCTCAGCTCATGTATTGAAGCAACTTTAGCTCATGTATTGAAGCAACTTTCCGGAGAGTGCAGGGAAGAAAAGGGATCAATAAAGAAAAGTAATTAGGGATAGTCATTAGGGAAAGATGAAACGGTAGGAGACAAGGATGCAGGATGGATGTTTTAGCCGGCTTTTTAGCGGAATCAAATCGCTTTTTCCTGTTGTTGGCCAGGTTTTGCGGGATTACCTTTATCCCGGTCTTTAATACGCGCAACATTCCGGTCCAATGGCGGGTCTGGTTTCTGTTCCTTTTGACCTTTTTTGGCTGGATGATGGGGTTGGCCGAGAACGCTCCGGCGCTGGAACAGTTAGGTTCCTACACCTTTACGCTTTTAATGGAGCTTTTTACCGGGCTGACCCTGGCCTTTATTGTCCAGCTTGTTTTCGCCGCTGTGCAGTTGGCCGGTCAGATTATCGACACCCAAATGGGTTTTGGAATGATGAATGTGGTGGACCCTTTAAGCGGGACGCAAGCGCCGCTGTTGGGCAATTTTAAATACATTTTAGCTATTCTGGTTTTTTTACAAATTGACGGGCATCATTTGTTTATTCAAGCGGTTTATGACAGTTACCGGGTCTTTCCGGTGGGAGAATCCTTTTTGTTAAGTCCGAACTTTATACCCAGTTTCGTGCTCTACTTTGGCAATGTTTTTCTTATTGGCTGCAAGCTGGGGATGCCCATTGTGGGCACCTTGCTGGTTACGGATTTTGTCCTGGGGGTTATGGCGCGGACCGTGCCGCAGATGAACATTTTTATGGTCGGCTTACAGGTTAAAATCCTGATTGGCTTTTTTGTCCTTTTGGTTACGGTTCCGCTCTTTATCTATTTGTTAAATGCTTCCTTTAGTGACCTGTTTACGAAAATCTACGAAATAATCCAATACAAGTGAAATGATAAGGAATTCGTCTATGTTGGATTTAAAAGAGTTTAAAATTAATTTACAGTTGTTTGCCGGGGAAAAAACCGAAAAAGCCACGCCGCGCCGAAGGCAGGAAGCGCGGAAAAAGGGACAGGTTGTCAAGAGCAACGAAATCATCACTGTGGTGGTTCTGGCTTTGACCCTGGTCACCTTAAGGTATTGGATTCCCTTCTGCCTGCGGCTGTATAGGGATTTTTTCCAAAAGGTCCTGTCCTATGGAGTCATGGAATTCACCGTCGCCAACGTCTTCCCGTTGCTTTTGGAAATGCTGTTGCTTCTTTTGGCCATCGCCGGCCCCATCCTGCTCGTGGCGATGGTGGCGGGCTTTTTGGCCAACATCCTTCAAATCGGCTTTTTGGTTACCACCGAGTCCTTAAAAATTGATTTTAACCGGCTGAATCCGGTTAACGGTATGAAGCGGATTTTTTCCAAGCGGGCCTTAGCCGAACTGGTGAAAACCTTGTTTAAGACTTTTTTGGTCGGTTTTGTGGCCTTCTCTTTCCTGTACCGGGAATTGCCCCGTTTGATGGTGCTGATGGATTATAACGTTCCTGCTTCGTTAGGGATTGTGGGCGACGTCACCTACGCCATCGGCTGGCGGGTTTTGGCGGTCTTGCTGGTAATCGCGGTGGCGGACTACGGCTTTCAGTATTACGACTACGAGCAGTCCCTGAAGATGAGCAAGCAAGAAATTAAAGAAGAATTAAAACAGACAGAAGGAGATCCGCATGTTAAAGCAGAAATAAAAGCTAGACAGCGGCAAATGGCGACCCGCCGGATGATGCAGGAAGTACCCCAGGCGACGGTGGTCATTACCAACCCGACCCACTATGCGGTGGCGTTAAAGTACGAGCAGGACATGCCGGCACCGGTGGTGGTAGCGAAAGGGCAGGATTTCATGGCCCAGCGGATCAAAACCCTGGCGATGGACCATGATGTGACCATTGTGGAAAATAAATCTTTGGCCCGGGCTTTATACCAGCAAGTGGAAATCGGCGAACCGATTCCGGAGGAATTGTATAAAGCGATTGCCGAAATCCTGGCTTATGTGTATCGACTAAAAGGTCATTTTTAGCAGCGATTAAGGAGCGATCTGGATGGCACAGCCTATGCTTTCGAATAATATGATTAGCCGTCATACCGATATTATTGTGGCCTTAGGGATAATCTCGATTGTCATTATGATGATTATTCCCCTGCCCACGGCCTTATTGGACGTGTTAATCGTTTTTAATATTACCTGTTCCTTGACGATTCTGTTGGTTTCCATGTATAACAAGGAACCGCTTGATTTGTCGGTTTTTCCTTCCTTGTTGCTGGTGATGACCCTTTACCGCCTGGCTTTAAACGTGTCTTCCACCAGGTTAATCCTTTTAAATGCCGACGCCGGAAGGGTTATTGAGCAATTTGGCCAGTTTGTGGTAGGGGGCAACGTTTTTGTCGGCTTTGTTATTTTCTTAATCTTAGTAATCATTCAATTTATCGTTATTACCAAAGGCGCCGAACGGGTGGCGGAAGTAGCCGCCCGGTTCACCCTTGATGCGATGCCGGGTAAACAGATGAGTATTGATGCGGATTTGAACGCAGGTCTCATCACGGAAGACGAAGCCCGGGAGAGAAGAATGAAAATCCAGCGGGAAGCCGATTTCTACGGGGCGATGGATGGTGCCAGTAAATTCGTCAAGGGGGATGCCATTGCCGGGATTATCATTGTGATCATCAATGTCCTCGGGGGCATGGCTGTGGGCCTTTTCCAAAAAGACATGGGCGGCATTCAGGAAGTGGCTCAGGTCTACACCCTGCTTACCGTGGGGGACGGCCTGGTTTGTCAAATCCCGGCCCTGTTGCTTTCCACCGCCACCGGTATCATTGTGACCCGGGCGGCTTCCGAGCATAGCCTGGGGGAAGATTTGACCAGTCAAATTTTTTCCAATCCGAAAGTGATGGCTATTGCTTCCGGCGTGTTGTGTTTTTTGGCGATGGTTCCCGGCCTGCCCAAACTGCCTTTCCTGCTTTTGGGCATCCTGGCGGGAGTTTTAGCTTATTCCCTGTACAAGCGTGATAAGTACCTGCAACAGGAAGCTGCGGTCACCCCGGAAAGCCTGGAAGCGACGGAAATGAAAAAGCCGGACAGCGTGTATTCCTTACTGCAGGTTGATCCGGTGGAACTGGAGATGGGTTATGGATTAATTCCCCTGGTTGATACCGGTCAGGGTGGCGATTTACTGGAGCGAATCGTGATGATCCGCCGGCAATGCGCCCTGGAGCTTGGTTTGGTCATCCCGCCCATCCGGGTGCGGGATAATATGCAACTGGCTCCCAATAACTATGTGCTCAAGTTAAGAGGAGTTCCCCTGGCGCAGGGCGAAATTATGCTTAATCAATATCTTGCCATGGGTGGGGAAGGCGATTTGCCGGGTATTCCCACCAAGGAGCCGGCTTTTGGACTGCCGGCCGTTTGGATCGGGCCTTCTTTACGGGAACAAGCCGAATTAAGCGGGTTTACGGTGGTGGACCCGCCTTCGGTTTTGGCGACCCATATCACGGAATTCTTGAAAAATAATGCTCCGGATATCTTAAGTCGGCAGGATGTTAAGGGCTTGTTGGATAATTTAAAAAAGGAGTACCCGGCGGTGGTGGAGGAGGTTGTTCCCAATTTACTCTCGCTGGCGGAAGTGCATAAAGTGTTGGCCAATTTGCTGCGGGAGCGCATTCCCATCCGGGATCTGGTGTTGATTTTGGAGGCCCTGGGGGATTGGAGCCCTTACACGAAAGATCCGGATTTGCTTACGGAATATGTGCGGCAGAAGCTGGCCCGGCAAATTGCCCAACTCTATACCGATGATCAGGGGAAAATTAATTGCCTGACCCTCGATCCCCGGTTGGAACAAATCATTGCCGAAAGCATTCAATCCGGTGAACATGGCCATTACCTGGCTATTGACCCTGCCACCGGACAGTTCATTATCCAGGAATTAGCCGGCATGCTGGAGAAAAAAGGCTTTTTGGGCAAGCAATTGGTGGTGCTTACTTCATCCTCGATCCGAATGTACTTTAGAAAACTGGTGGAAAGATACATGCCGGCAATACCGATTCTCTCCTTTAATGAAATACCTGCTAATGTGGAAATAGAATCGTTAGGGATGGTGAAGATTAATGCGGGTTAAAAGGATTGTGGCCCTGAATATGCACGAAGCGATGGAAAAGATCAAAGCCGAACTGGGGAATGACGCGGTCATTTTACATACTCGCTATTTTAAGGAGGGCGGCTTTTTAGGTCTCTTCCGGAAAAACTACGTCGAAGTTACCGCAGCGGTCGAAAACAATCCGCATGAAGTCAACCCCCCGCCTAGTATTGAAGTGGCGGCAGGGGTTCCGGTGCAGCTCGCGGAAAAGCTGAAAATGACTACCACTGTGAACAGCGAATTGTCGGAAATGCGGAACATGATGAAGGAAATGTCTTCTCTTTTGGAAAACATCGGACAGCCCCGGTTTCCCAAAATCGGGCAATCCCTGTATCAACGGATGCGGAAATGGGAAGTCGACGATAAAGTCAGCCAGCAAGTGGTAAAGTGCACCATCGATGAATACGCCAAATCTCCAGTGCAGACACCGGAGGAATTAAACAAGATCTTTTTCGCGAATCTTTTAAAACAAATCAAAAAAATGAAATACACTCCCCAGCCCAGTAAGAAGGAAAACAGCCGGGTGCTGGCCTTTATCGGCCCGACCGGTGTGGGTAAGACCACCACCATCGCGAAGTTGGCGGCCATGAGCGCGGTTGTGGAGCGGAAGAAAACGGCTTTAATCACCGTGGATACCTACCGGATTGCCGCCGTGGAACAATTAAAAACGGTGGGGGAAATTATGAACGTGCCGGTGAAGGTTATCTTTACGCCGGAAAACCTCCAACAGACCGTGGCGGAGATGAGTGACCAGGAAATGATTTATATTGATACGGCCGGGCGCAGCCATAAAAATGAAACCCAGGTCCGTGAATTAAAGGAGTATCTGGAAAATGCGCAAGCCGACGATATCTTTCTGGTATTGTCCAGCACCAGCAAGTATCAGGACTTATGTGACATTTTAGATACTTATCGGGACATTAACATAACCAGCATTATTTTCACCAAACTGGACGAAACATCCAATTACGGCCCGATTTATAACATTGCCTGCAAGGAAAAGTACGCGATTTCGTATTTTACCACTGGCCAAAACATTCCCGATGACATTGAAGTTGCCGATCCGATCAAACTTGTGCAAATGTTAATGAAGGAGTAGCTATATGAATAATCAGGCTGATTCTTTACGGCTCATTGTGAGACAAATGAAAAACAGCATACAGGCACAAATCAACGGCACCCATAAAGGGACCCGTGTCATCACTATTTCCAGCGGCAAGGGAGGGGTTGGCAAAAGCAATCTTTGCATCAACCTTGCTTTGGCGCTGACCGAGTTTAAGCAAAGTGTAATCCTGCTGGATGCTGATTTGGGTCTGGCCAATATTGATGTCATTCTAGGAATTGCCCCTTCCTATAACCTGTCCCACGTCATCAATGACGAAAAACAGATTTCTGAAGTCATGATGGAAGGTCCGAACGGCATGTACCTCATCCCCGGGGGTTCCGGGATGCAGGAGCTCGCCAACCTTAAGGACTGGCAGTTGGAAAACTTCCTGGCCAAGCTCAGCAAGATGGAAGGGGAGGCCGACTATCTTTTGATCGATACCGGGGCCGGGCTTTCCCAAACGGTGCTCAGTTTTGCCCTGGCCGCCGATGAACTGATTGTGGTGACCACGCCGGAGCCCACGGCCATTACCGACGCCTATGGCTTTATCAAATCCTTATGCCAGCAAAATTACCGCGGTAAGATGTACCTGGTCGTCAACCGGGTTCCGACCCCGAAGGAAGCCGCGGTGGTGTATAATAAAATTCAGATTGCCGTTAACCGTTTCCTAAAGCACAATATTGAGTTTTTGGGCTTTATTGTCGAGGACCCGAAAGTCCGGCAAGCGGTAAATGAGCAACAGGCCTTTCTTCTGGCCTATCCTCAATCCTTCGCGGCGCAGAATATTTATATGATTGCCGCCAAGCTGTCCGATCAGGAATACCAGTTGGATCAGCAACGGGGGATTAAAGGATTCTTTAATAAACTTGCTCAATATTTCAGGTAAGTGCAGGTGTAAAAAATTGGAAATCTACAAATTGCTTCGCATTAACCAGTTAATTAATATCGAAATTATTCACGAAAATGAAGAAAAATCCCGCCGTTATCCCAGCCGGGTCGAAAACCTGGATACTGAGTCCGGTACACTTTGGTTGGCCACGCCCTTTCAGGACCGACTGCCTGTTTTCATCCCGCCAGGGACGGAACTGAAGGTCTGGTTTTGGGATGCCGCGGCCATGTACAGTATGACGGCGACCCTTTTGCAGAATAAAGTGGGGGATTTGTACCAAATTATTGTTTTATATCAGCCTGAAACAATCCAGCGGGTGCAAAACCGGCAATTTGTGCGGGTTAATTTCGTGTCCGATGTGCTGGTAAGTTATTTAAGCCCAGATGGGGACCAGGAGCAGATCGTGTGCCAGTCGAAAGATTTAAGCGGCGGTGGCATTTCCCTGGTTAACATGGGGAAGAAAGTCTATTTCGAAGAGGAGAGCACGATTTCGATGCAGTTTACCATCGGTGATCTCCACCTTGATTTAATGGGTATTGTCATTTGGGTGAAACAGATGAAATACGACGACATGGACCGGGTAACCACAGGAGTAAACTTTACCTGCATTTCGGAAGATACGCGCAAAGAGATTATCAAGCGGGTTTATCTTCGCCAAATCGAATTAAGAAAAAAAGGCGTGCTTTAGCAAACGGCAAAAAAAGAAGCTATGGAAGATGATATCCAAAGGAGCATGGATCGCGAATGGACATAGATAGTCTTTGGTTGGAGTATTATAAAAATAAAGATAGCGCCATTAAAGAAGAACTCATCATTCATTATATCGCCCTGGTTCGGAAAATAGCCTGCAAAATGGCCTATGGCTTACCGGCGCATTTAGATAAAGAAGATCTATGCAGCCACGGGATTTTTGGTTTACTGGAGGCCATTGACCGGTATAATCCTCAGTTGGGAATTCCCTTTGCCGTTTTTGCCGGCAAAAGAATCAAGGGGGCGATCATTGACGGGATTCGTAAAGAAGACTGGGTGCCTGTTTCGGTGCGGAAGAAAGCGAAGTTACTGGAACAGACCTACCAGAAGCTAGAAGCAAAACTCGGTCGTTCGGCCACTGATGCCGAAATCGCGGCCGAACTACATATTAACGAAAAGGAGTTAGCGGAATGGATCAAAACAGTGCAATTTATAACTCTCCTTTCTCTTGATGAATCAGTAATCGAGGAGGATTTTTGTCTCAGGGATAGTCTGAACAATCCCCAAAGCCCGAATCCGGCAGAAATAATGGAAGAGGAAGAGAGCAAGAGCATCTTAAGCAAAGCCCTGGAAGAGTTGCCGGAAAAAGAAAAATTAGTGCTGAGCCTTTTTTATTACCACGATTTAACCAACAAAGAGATTGCCCAGGTGTTGGAATTATCGGAATCCAGGATTTCGCAATTGCACACGAAAGCCATTTTGCGCATGCGCGGCAAATTGGCGCGGACCAAAAAACTGGAATATTAAAACTCGGTTTGGAAAGGGAATGGATAAACATGGAGGAAACCACTCAAAAAAGATACCGTTTAAGTCTGGCGGACAATAATATTTATCTTACGGTTGAAAAGGGAAAAGATTTTCCTTTTCCGAGTAAGCTGGAGCGTTTGATGAAGGAATTAGCCAAGCGCAAGATCATGTGCCAGGCAGATGTCTTGAAAAAACACTTCGGGGAAGCTACCGGGGAGCAAGTCCAAATTGCCACCTGCCGGGAAGGAATGAATGTGGGCCCGCTTTTAGATATCGCTCTTTCGCCTGATTTCGTCACGGCCAGATTACAGGTTTTTCCGTCGCTGGACCAGAGCCCGCTTACCGTAGATGCCATTCGGGAGATTGTGAAGAAGCGGGGCGTAAAACACGGGCTGAAAACGGAGTTGTTTGAGGAAATTGTCGCCCAAGCCAAGGACTATTATCAGGAGTGGGTGATTGCGGAAGGAAGAAAACCCCAACCGGGCCAGGATGCGACCATTAAGTTTCTGGTCGATGTTTGGGGGGGTTCGCTGAAACCCAAAGAACTGGAGAACGGCACGGTTGATTTTTATAATCTGAATTTGATTAATATTGTGGACGCGGATACGGTGCTGGCCGAAAAAATCCCGCCGACGCCCGGGATGAATGGGATGAACGTGTTTGGGCAAGAGGTGCGGGGCGGTCTCGGGAAAGATGTGCGTTTGCCGGTGGGGGTAAATACCAAACTGAATGAGAACCAGACCAAATTGCTTTCCACCGTCCAGGGACACGTCTGCTATACGAACGGTCGGTTAAATGTTTACCCGACTTATGAAGTAAGAGGGGATGTGGACTTTAAAACCGGCAATATCAAATTTCCCGGCAATGTGGTCGTGCGTGGGAATGTTAATGATACTTTTATTGTGGAAGCAGGAGGGGACGTGGAGGTTTTTGGCATCTTGGAAGGGACCGTGATCACCGAAGGCAACCTGAAAGTCCATAAGGGGATTGTCCGGGGTAAGGCCAAAGCCAGGGGCAGTATTTTTGCCCGGAATGTGGAGAACGGTAAGCTCTTCAGCAGTGAAAACATCGAAGTCGGCGAGGCGATCATGCACAGTACGGTCAAAGCCGGAAAAAAGGTGGTTGTCAACGGCAGAAAAGGGCTGATTGTGGGCGGCAAGGTTTCGGCCGGGCAGGAAATCCAGGCTAAAAACATCGGTGCCGCCATGGGGACGATCACCCATTTGGAAGTGGGCGTTGCGCCGGAGTTACGGGAAGAGTATAAAAGCCTTTCCAAAAAGATCAAAACCAAGCAACAGGAAATTGAACAATTGTCGAAAAGCCTGAATGTCCTGGATACGGTTAAAGCCACCACGGGCTCGCTGTCTGCGGAAAAAGAGCAGTTGTATCAGAAAATGACCCAGGCGCTGGAGCAGAATAAGGAAGAAGTGGAAGCTACCAAAAACCGCCTGGCCGAATTGGAAGCCTTCTTTTTTGAAATCGGGAAGGCAAGGATCCGGGTGATGAATACCATTCATTACGGCGTGGACATTACTATCGGCAGGGCATCTCTCAATGTGAATGAAGAAGAGCATCGAGTAGAGTTTCGTTTAGATGATGATTACGAGATAAGGAGGTTCACCATATGACCGTTAATCCCGTCGATATGCAGGTTGTGGTTCCGCGTGTCGGGGAGGTGGAAAGGGTTAATCGAACGGTTCAGGGGCAGCAACAAACCGACCAGCAAATCCTTAACCAGGTGGTTCAGGACAGCCTCCAGCATGAACAACAAAAGGTGCAAGAGCTAAAGTCGATTGAGCAAAGAAAAGTCGAAACCGAAGAACGCAAAAAACAAAGAGAGCAGCAGCAACAGGAAAAGGAGAGGAAAAAGCAGGAACAGGAAGGGGCGGCGGATAGTATTGCTGTGTCTATGGACGCCGGGCAAAGCAAAGTCGAAGACAAAGAAAAAGCCATCGGCGGTCCGAAGAAAAAAGGACTCCATATTGACATTCGCATTTAGGAGAAGAATTTATTCAAGCGGAGGGTTAAATTTTGAAAATATTTATCATCAATTTGCTGACCCTAATTGTCAATCTTATTTTGGTTCTGATTATCTCGTATAAACTCACGAAATTAACGGCTCTACGGCAGGATTTTGCGCTCCTGCAGAAGAATATTGAAGAGTTGCTGAATGAAACTTCGTATCTTTCCAATACTTTTTTGGAGAACCTGGAAAACAAGATCACCGAAGGGAAAACGCTCCTGGCTGGTCTTGCGGAAAAGGAAGCCAATCTGAAAAAGGCCGCGCACCAGCTTCCCGAAAGTCCGGAGGAGTATCGCGACCCCATTACCCGGGAAATGGCGCTCTTATATAAACAAGGGAAAACGATTACGGAAATTGCCCAGCAGCTCAAGACGACGAAAGGGGAAGTGGCCTTTCGTTTGAATTTAGATAAAAAAATAAAAGCGAAAAAATCCTAAATTATTTGTTGCATCACTTGATTTTATGTTATACTATCTAATGGTGTAAAAATACACACGTTATTTGATTTGCCTCAAGGTGCCTTTTTTCTCGCAGAGAAGGTCTGGGGCAAAGAAGAGAGTAACGGAGGAAAAAACCAGTGGGAGAGGAGGTGGACCGAATGTCAGTGATCTCGATGAAGCAGTTGCTGGAAGCCGGGGTGCACTTCGGTCATCAAACCAGAAGATGGAACCCGAAGATGGCGCAGTACATCTTCACGGAAAGAAACGGGATCTACATTATCGATCTGCAGAAAACCGTCAAAAAAGTGGAGGAAGCGTACGAGTTTGTTCGTAGCGTCGTCAGCGAAGGGAAAAACATTCTTTTTGTTGGCACGAAAAAACAAGCGCAGGAAACCATCAAAGATGAAGCAGAACGTTGCGGGATGTTCTATGTCAACGTGCGTTGGTTAGGAGGCACTCTAACCAATTACAAGACCATCCAAAAGAGAATTCAGCGCTTAAAAGATCTGGAAGCAATGGAAACAAACGGTACTTTTGCCGTTCTTCCGAAAAAGGAAGTTGCCGGTTTAATCGCGGAACGGGAAAAACTGCAACGCTTTTTAGGCGGCATTAAAAATATGCCAGGTTTACCGGGAGCGGTGTTTGTCATTGACCCACGGAAAGAGCATATTGCAGTGGCCGAAGCCAGAAGGCTGGGCATCCCCATTATCGCCATTGTGGATACGAACTGTGATCCGGATGAAGTGGATTACGTGATTCCAGGCAATGACGACGCGATCAGGGCGGTAAAATTATTAACCTCCAAGATTGCGGAAGCGGTCTTGGAAGCCAATCAAGGACAAGTGCCCAATGAGGTTGATGAACCCGAGCGCTCTGCCGAGCCCGTCGCTACCGTGACGCCGAAAGAGGAAGCAGAAAAAGCGCCTGCAATCGTAGAAACAGCCAAACCGGCGCCAGCAGCCAAAACAGAAAGCAAGCGCGCCGAAGAAACGCCTAAGACCGTAAAGGCAGAAAAAGCAACGGAAACTGCCGGCCAGGCTGAATCCGTCAGCAGTAACGAAGCTGTTTTGAAAGAGGAAAAAAATCGCCAGGAAGAAACCGTGAGCAAAGAGGAGAGCGATCGTCAGGCTGAAGCTGCTAAAGCGGCTCCGGCAAAGGAAACAGCGGCTACAGCTAAAAAGGAAGCAGCGGCTAAAACAACTCAAGCAACAGAAACGGTGGAAACTGCTCCGGCAGCGGAACCGGCTGAAACTGTTAAAAAAGATGAAAAAGCAAAAACAGTAAAAACGACTAAAAAAGCTGAAACAGCTAAAGCCGGCAAAGCCGAGGAGGCAGTTCAGGCGGCTGAAACAGCTGATGCCCAGGTAAAACAAGAGGAAAAGGCGCAGGAGAAACAAGGAGAAGAACCCGCAGACGCAGATCAAGCTTAAGAATCGGAAGGGGTGACGAAGGGGAGAAAACCTCTTGTCACCTTTTTTCATACTTATTTCACCCTGTAAAAATTGGTATACTATTGAATAGGTTAATTTGGTAGAGGAGGCGATAACGATGATTACGATGGACATGGTAAAGGAACTTCGGGAAAGAACCGGAGCGGGAGTCCTGGATTGCAAAAAAGCCCTGGCGGAAACCAATGGCGACATCGAAAAAGCCATCGAATATTTGCGCGAAAAAGGTTTGTCCGCCGCAGCCAAAAAAGCCGGGCGTATCTCGGCGGAAGGCATCGTTGAGGCATACATTCACGGGGGTGGCCGCATTGGCGTTTTGCTGGAGTTAAATTGTGAAACCGATTTTGTGGCCAAGACGCCGGCTTTCAAAGAATTGGCCAAAAACCTGGCCATGCAGGTGGCCGCCGCTCGGCCGGAATATGTGAATAAAGAGGATGTGCCCGAGGGTGTGTTGGCCAAAGAAAAAGAAATCCTCAAAGCGCAGGCGCTGAATGAAGGCAAACCGGAAAAAGTAGTTGATAAAATGGTGGAGGGAAGAATTGAGAAATTCTACAAAGAGGTTTGCTTAATGGAACAAGCCTATATTCGCGACCCCAATATTGCCGTAAAGGACTTAATCGTCGAACAGGTTGCGAAAATTGGCGAGAATATTCGCGTAAGACGTTTTGTCCGTTATGAAGTAGGGGAAGGGCTCCAAAAGAGAGATGACAATTTTGCGGAAGAAGTAATGGCCCAAGTCAATAAATAATTTTTTTGAATAAAGAGAACACCTGGTGTTCTCTTTATTCGGATACATAAACCATATAGAGAGATCCATCATGTAAAAAAAGGATTTTACTTTTTAGTGTAGAATTGTTAAATAGATTGGAGGATTCCATGCGAGATGATTCAACCGAAGTATAAAAGAGTTATCATTAAGCTTAGCGGTGAAGCACTGGCCGGGCAGCAGGGTTTTGGTTTGGAACATCAAATCCTGGATTCCATCGCCCGTCAGGTGAAGGAAGTTGTGGAGGCCGGGGTCGAAATCGCAATCGTGGTTGGCGGGGGTAACATTTGGCGCGGCGTGTCGGGAAGTGCCGGCAGGATGGACCGGGCCACGGCCGATTACATGGGGATGCTGGCTACCGTCATCAATGCCCTGGCCTTACAGGATGCCCTGGAAAAGCGGGGTGTGTATACCCGGGTGCAATCGGCCATAGAAATGCGGCAGATCGCCGAACCCTATATCCGCCGCAGAGCGATCCGGCACCTGGAAAAAGGCCGGGTGGTAATTTTCGCCGCCGGAACCGGGAATCCTTATTTCTCCACCGATACCACGGCCGCCTTGCGAGCCGCGGAAATTGAAGCCGAAGTCATCCTCATGGCGAAAAAGGTGGATGGTGTTTATGACTCTGACCCGAAAAAGAACCCGGAGGCCCAAAAATTTACTTCCCTGCAGTACATCGATGTGCTTAACAGGGGCTTGGGCGTAATGGACTCCACCGCCACTACCCTTTGTATGGATAATAACATTCCCCTGATCGTGTTTAGCATTTTAGAGGAAGGAAATATCAGAAAAGCGATTATGGGAGAAAAAATTGGATCATATATAGGGAGGTAGATGTTGATGATGCAAGCTATTTTTAGTGAAGCAGAAGATAAAATGAAAAAAGCGTCGGAGGTTCTACGGAAGGATTTTGCCACCATGCGGGCCGGCCGGGCTACCCCGTCCCTGCTCGATAAAATCCAGGTGGAATACTACGGCACGATGACCCCCCTTAATCAATTAGCGAACATTTCCGCACCGGAAGCTCATCTTTTGACGGTTCAGCCGTGGGACAACAGTATTTTACCGGCCATCGAAAAAGCCATCCAGAAATCGGATTTAGGCTTAAATCCCAATAATGACGGGAGCATTATCCGGATTGCCGTTCCTCAGCTGACCGAAGAGCGGAGAGTTCAGCTAGTGAAGGCCGCCAAGAAGAAAGCGGAAGACGCCAAAGTGGTCGTACGGAATATCCGGCGGGAAGCCATTGAAAAAATCAATAAAATGGAAAAAGGCAAAGAAATCTCGGAAGATGAAGCCAAAAAAGGACAGGATGAGATCCAAAAGCTGACGGATAAATTTGGCCAGGAAATCGACCGGATCTTAGAGAACAAAGAAAAGGAGATCATGGAGGTATAAGTGGAAACCCTGCACCTTTTGGGGAGGTCGGAAGAAGAAGTGAAGCAGTATCTTTCCCTTCATTATCCGCAACAGAAGTGGCAAATTGTTTCTACCAGATCCCCGTTTTGGGGGGAGAGGGAACAGGAAAAAGCTTCCGGCCTGGAAAAAAGAGTGATTCGCCTAAAAAAGAACGATGATTCTTTAGAGATACTCGTAGGGTATTTTAGACTGTCTGACGTCATGCGTTGAAGCTACCCCCTTAATGAGGGGGTTTTCAATTAAGGAGGAAAGAAAAAGCTCGATGCTAAGACTATTTCGCCAAAGACAACCGGAAAAATCGAAAGCTATTACACCGACGGAGCTCACCCAGTATCCGATGCCCCGGCATGTGGCGATCATCATGGATGGGAACGGCCGTTGGGCGAAAAAGAGAGGACTGCCCAGGGCGGCCGGTCACCGGTCCGGAGCCGAAGCCCTACGGGGCGTGGTGAAAGCCTGCGGTGATTTGGGCATCCCATATCTGACGGTGTATGCTTTTTCTACGGAAAACTGGAAGAGGCCCCAGGAAGAAATCGATGCTCTAATGGGCCTCTTGATTGAATATATTGAAAAAGAATTAGATGTTTTAAATAAAAACGAGGTGCGGATTAAAGCCATCGGTAATCTTAACCAACTGCCGGAAAAGGCGGTAAAATTAATCGAAAACGCGGAAAGGAAAACGGCCGCCAATAAGCGCCTGTACTTGCAGATCGCTTTGAATTACGGCGGGCGCAAGGATATTATCAGGGCGGTGCAGCAACTGGCCGCGGATGTTTTGGCGGGTAAAGTGCGCTCGGAGCAAATCGAAGAACAGCTCTTCGCTTCCTATCTAAGTACCGGAGGCATTCCGGAGCCGGATTTAATCATCCGCACCGCCGGCGAAAAACGCTTGAGCAATTTTTTGCTTTGGGAATGCGCCTATAGCGAATTCTGGTTTCATGAGGTCCTGTGGCCGGATTTTCATAAAGAGCATCTCTTTCAGGCCATTTACGATTTCCAGCATCGCCAGCGCCGTTTCGGCGGTCTGGTGAATGAGGAGAATAAATAAAAAAGAAACGCTGGGTGATCATATGCTGTCCAAAAGAATTTTAAGCGCCCTAATCGGCATACCGTTGTTACTTTTCATTACTTACCTGGGGGATTATTATCTCCTGCTGGCCGTCTTTATTTTATCGATTTTAGCCCTGTCCGAATTTCGGAATATCAGTAACAAGGCCCAGTGTAAAATCATGGTGCTTCCCATGTGGGTCAGCGTACTTATATTACCGGTGGTCTATCTTTTCCACTATCAATATATTGCTAACATCCTCTTTTTTTATCTGGTTTTTTGTTATCTTTATTTCCTTCTGTACTATCCCCGGTATTCACCCTTAGGCTTATCATTCACCCTTTTCGGGGCGCTCTACATTGCCTGGGGCTTTTTCCACCTGGTGCTTTTACGGCAAATGGAGGCCGGATTTTGGTTGATCCTGTACGTTTTTCTGGTGGTCTGGAGCACGGACTCCGGGGCATATTTTATCGGCATCGTCACCGGCAAGCATAAATGGGCGCCAACCATTAGCCCCAAGAAAAGCTGGGAAGGCGTGGTCGGGGGCCTTTTAGTCAGCTTTTTGGCCGTCTGGCTCTATTGCCGTTTCGTGCCTGGCTTTTCTCCGGCGCAAACTAAAATCCTGTTAGGGATAACCCCCTTTGTTTCCTTTATCGGCCAGTGTGGCGATTTACTGGAAAGCACCTTGAAAAGGCATGCGGATCTAAAAGATTCGGGACAGCTTATTCCCGGCCATGGTGGTATCCTTGACCGCTTCGACAGCATGCTTTTGGCCGCGCCCTTTACCTACTATTTGTTTAACCTTTTGGAAAGGATGATGTAGGTTGGATCCGGAAATCGAACGGTACAGCAAAATCATCTTGAAAGCCTTAATCCTTTTTGTGATCATGGTTACGGCCTATTTTGCCGTAAAGTTTTTTCTTCCCATGTCCGTTGATGTGTTGAAGCTGCTTCTGAAAGGCTTTTTGCCTTTTCTGGTTGCGGTTGTATTGGCCGTGCTGATTGATCCTTTGGTGGATTGGCTGGAACAGAAAAGGCGCATGCCCAGGGGGCTGGCCGTTGGGATCGTGCTTATCTTTTTGATTGCCCTGATCATTTTGTTCATGGTGTTTGTCATTTCCCGGCTCGTGATCGAGTTGTCCGACCTATACAAGCATATACCCCAGTATACTCAGAGTTGGTATGGCTATTTCCTGAACCTCATTGAAAGCATCCGCAACTACCTGACCAGTAATCCATTGCCCGCGGAGGCGCAGGAAGCCTTACGGAACAATATGAATACGGTGATTGACCAGACCGCCGGCCTGATTGCCCGAATTACCAACTTCCTCTTTAGTGTTTTAACCGGTTTGCCTGGCTTTATCACCATTCTCCTCGTTTCGGCCCTGGCCACTTTCTTTATCAGTCGGGACAAGGCCGCAATCGCCCGGTTCTTTTATCAGTTGCTGCCGAATAAGTTTGTTAAACCGACCAGCACCGTGGTGGGGCACATCAGTGGTGCTCTGGTGGGGTTTTTCAGGGCGGAAACTATTTTAATCAGCATCACCGCACTTTTAACCATCACCGGCCTTTATATCATCGGGATTGATTACGCCTTAACGGCAGGAATTATTGTCGGGATTCTCGACCTGTTGCCGATTTTAGGGCCGGGGGCGTTCTTCCTGCCCTGGGCGATTATTGCCTTTGTTTCGGGGCGGATTTCTTTCGGGATTGCCCTCTTGATCATCTATGGGGTGGTGAGCACGGTGCGGCAATTAATCGAGCCGAAGATCCTTTCGCAGAGCATTGGGCTGAATCCGCTGGCCACGTTGGTAGCGATATACGTCGGCCTGCAGCTTTTAGGGATGGCCGGAATAATTATCGGACCCTTTCTCTTTATTTTAGGAAAAGGAATCTTGAAAGGATGGCGGCAAGCGTAGTAAGATTGTCTAAAGAGTGGTAACATGGTTTAAACTACAAGGAGAAAACTGTGGAGGTTTATTCATGGCAACAAAGGTGAAAAAAATTGTTCTCTTGGGTTCTACCGGCTCGGTGGGCCGGCAGGCCTTACAAGTAATCGACGCGTTTCCGGAGCAGTTTGAAATCATTGGTCTGGCCGCCGGAGGAAACCTGGAATTACTGGCGGCGCAAGTGGAAAAATACCGGCCCTTGGCCGTTTCTATCGGTTCGGAAAAAGATATAAACCGTTTTAAGGAATTGCTTTCCGGCCGGGGCACAAAGCTGCCCGCTCTTCTTTGCGGTCGGGACGGTCTGGTGAGTCTGGCCCAGACGCCGGAGTTGGAAATCCTTTTGGTGGCGGTAAGCGGGATTAATGGCCTGGAGCCAACCCTGGCCGCCCTGAAAAAACAAAAGACGGTGGCCTTAGCCAATAAGGAAACGATTGTAACCGCCGGGGCGCTGGTCATGGAGACCGCTCATGAAAACGGTGCCCGGCTTATTCCTGTCGATAGTGAACACTCGGCCATCTTCCAATGTATCGAAGAGGAGAACCGGGGTGCCATTGATAAACTGCTTTTAACGGCTTCCGGCGGGCCCTTTTTGGCCTATTCCGCGGAGGAACTAGGGCAGGTTACGCCGGAGATGGCCCTAAAACACCCCAACTGGAAGATGGGCGCCAAAATTACTGTGGATTGCGCCGGGTTAATCAATAAAGGGCTGGAGGTAATCGAGGCCCATTGGCTGTTTAACATGCCTTACGAAAAGATTGAAGTATTGATTCACCCGCAAAGTATTATCCATTCCATGGTGCAGTACGAAGACGGGGTGGTGCTGGCCCAGTTGGGCTCTCCCGATATGCGGGTACCCATCCAGTATGCCCTGACTTATCCTTACCGGAAGGCCAATCCTTTTCCGAAGCTGGATTTTACCCAGCTTCCGGCCTTAAGTTTTCAAAAACCGGATACCGAAAGGTTCCCGGGCTTGCTTCTTGCCTATACCGCGGGGAAAACCGGGGGAACCATGCCCACGGTTTACAACGGAGCCAACGAAGAAGCGGTGCGCTTTTTCCTGCAAAACCGTATAAGATTTGTGGATATCCCGCACATTATTGAAAAGGTGATGGAGTGGCATGAGCCGCTGGCAACTTTCGGGCTGGAGGAGATCGTGGAGATCGACCGGTGGGCGCGGGAGCAGGTTTCCCGGGTAATAGCTGCTTTGTAGCTGGTGGAGCGTTAAGGCACAACTGCTTGATGCCGATGGTGCTTGATAGCGGGGCAGATCAGCTTTTAGAACAGGGGAGTGATTTTGTGCAAACATTAATTGCAGCGATTATCGTTTTTGGGATAATCATTTTCGTGCATGAATTTGGCCATTTTATCATGGCCAAACTGACCGGGGTCCGGGTGGAAGAATTTAGCCTGGGGATGGGGCCTCTCCTTTTGGGGCACAAAAGGGGCGAAACCAAGTACAGTCTCCGGGCGATTCCCATCGGTGGGTATTGTAAGATGACCGGCGAGAATTACGAAGCAGAAGAAGAGGTGCCGGAACATAAACGGTTCGATAAAAAACCGGTTTGGGCCCGGATGTCGATTATTGTGGCCGGCTCTTTCATGAATATATTGCTGGCGGTGGTTATTTTCGCGCTGCTTTATTCCGCGATCGGGATTCCTAAGGATTTTGGCAATACCATCGGCCAGGTGGAAGCAAACAGTGTGGCAGAAGCCGGCGGTTTACAAGCCGGCGATCGTATCACGAAAATCAATGATCAAAGCGTTAAAAACTGGACGGACATTACCAAGGTGATTCATAATTACCCTAATCAGGAGTTAACCCTGGAAATCCAAAGAGGGCAGGAGAAATTCACCGTGGCCCTGACTCCCCGCTATAACGAGGAACTGAAAATCGGGATAATTGGGATTACTCCGTCGGAACAGGATATTATTTTCCAAAAAACCGGTGTTTTAAACGGGATCCGGCGGGGTTTTGAACAGACTTTTGCCATTACCCGCTTAATGCTGGAACAACTAGGTATGATGGTGACCGGAAAAGTGGCGGCGGATGGGGTGGCCGGACCGGTGGGAATTATTCAGTTAATCGGACAGTCGGCGGCCTATGGCTTCTTCTATGTCGCCAACTTTACCGCGATCATTTCGATTAACCTGGGGATCATTAACATGCTGCCGATTCCGGCCCTGGACGGCTCGCGCTTTCTCTTCCTGTTATACGAAGGGATTTTCCGCCGGAGAATTAATCCGGAAAAAGAGAACTTTGTCCATCTCATCGGTTTTGCCCTGTTAATCATGCTGATGGTGTTCATCACTTATCAGGACGTTGCCCGGATTGCCCGCTCCTTCTAGCCGGTAACCTGCACTTTGGGATCGGATTAATTAGCTGTGGAGAAAGGCTGGTGGAGGAGAGGGGGTTCGAACCCCTGTCCGGCTGAATATGCATATAGAAACGGGCAGACCGGCGCATTTTAGCAAGCGGTGGTTCAGGCCAGGTAAAGGTGGTTGATGGAATGCGAGATCAGCGCAGGGAAACCAAAAACTTTTTTATCGGAAAGGTGGGGGTCGGGCATTTACACCCTGTTTCCATCCAGTCCATGACGAACACCGATTCCCGTGATGTCCGGGCCAGCCTGGCTCAGATTCAACAACTGGCGGATTTAGGCTGTGAAATCATCCGGGTGGCCGTCCCCGACCGGGAGACGGGGGAAGCATTACAGGAGATTGTGGCCCACTCGCCCTTACCGGTGGTGGCAGACATCCATTTCGACTATAAACTGGCGCTTTTGGCCATAAAAAACGGGGTACACGCCCTGCGCCTGAATCCGGGCAACATCGGCGCCCGCTGGAAAGTGCAGGAAGTGGTCAAAGCAGCGCAGGAGAAAAGCATCCCCATCCGTATCGGCGTTAACAGCGGTTCTTTGGAAAAGGAATTCCTGGACAAAGATGGGCGGCCCACCGCGGAAGGTTTGGTTCAAAGCGCTCTGAAGCATGTGGAGATTTTAGAGAGCATGAATTTTGACTTAATTAAAATCTCTTTAAAATCTTCTCAGGTGCCGATGATGCTGGAGGCTTACCGGGCTATCGCGCAGATGATACCTTATCCGCTCCACCTGGGGGTAACCGAGGCCGGGCTGGGGCCGGCCGCTTTCGTGAAATCCGCCATTGGGATCGGCACTTTACTGGAGGAAGGGATTGGCGATACCATCCGGGTTTCCCTTACCGGCGATCCGGCTCAGGAGGTTAAGTTGGCTCAGGAGATTCTCCAGGCTTTGGAGTTGCGCCGGACGGGGGTGGAATTGATTGCCTGCCCTACCTGTGGGCGCTGTCAAATCAACCTGGCCGCCCTGGCGGAAAAAATCCGGGAAAAGACGGCCTCCATCAAGGCGCCCCTCAAGGTTGCCGTGATGGGCTGTGCGGTGAACGGGCCCGGGGAAGCCAGGGAAGCCGATGTGGGGATTGCCGGCGGTAAAGGAGAAGGCCTTTTGTTTGTGAAAGGAGAAATCAAAGCCAAGGTCCCCGAAGACCAATTAGTGGATGTTCTATGGGCAGAAATTCAAAATATAATCAGTAAAGGAGTTTGAGCCGATGTATTTTAGTAATCTTTTAGCACCTACCTTACGTGAAATACCGGCGGAAGCCGAAGTAGTCAGTCATCAGCTTTTATTGCGTGCGGGCTTTATTCGGAAATCATCTTCCGGAATTTATACATATTTACCCTTGGGAATGCGGGTAATCCAAAAAATCGAAGCCATTGTCCGGGAAGAAATGAACAAGGCCGGCGGACAGGAAATCCTGATGCCGATTGTTCAGGCCGCCGAATTGTGGAGAGAGTCGGGACGCTGGGATGTTTACGGAAAAGAATTATTCCGTCTCCGCGACCGGCACGACCGGGAATTTTGCCTGGGTCCCACCCATGAAGAAGTAGTTACCGATATTGCGCGCACCAATGTTTATTCTTACCGCCAACTGCCGTTAATGTTATATCAAATTCAGAATAAATACCGGGACGAGCGGCGTCCGCGCTTTGGTTTAATGCGCGGGCGGGAATTTATTATGAAAGACCTCTATTCCTTTGACCGGGACGAAGCAGGACTGGATGTGAGCTATCAAAAGATGTATGAGGCCTATACCACTGTTTTCAAGCGGTGCGGCCTGGATTTTCGCCCGGTAGAAGCCGATTCGGGCGCCATTGGCGGCAACGTGACCCACGAGTTTATGGTTATTGCCGAATCAGGGGAAGCGGAAATTGTTTATTGTTCCTCTTGTGACTATGCAGCCAATGTGGAAATTGCGCCTGGCCTGCCTACGGAAAATCCTCCGGAAAGCCCGCAGGAAATGGCCAAGGTGGCCACTCCCGATCAAACCACCATCGCCCAGGTCACTGAATTCCTGAAGCTCCCGCCGCAGAAATTCATCAAAACTCTTTTCTACCAGGCCGACGATGAGCTGATTGTGGCTTTGGTGCGGGGCGACCGGAATCTGAACGAGATTAAGCTGCAAAAGCTTCACAGGGCTTTAAATCTGGAACTGGCCTCCGCGGAGAAAGTGAAGGAACTTACCGGTTCCCAGCCGGGTTATGTGGGGCCGGTGGGGCTCAAGAAAGTGAAAATCTATGCGGATGAAGAAATCAGAACGATGGTTAATGCCGTGTGCGGCGCCAATGAAGAAGGGTATCACCTGATCAATGTGCAGCCGGAAAAGGATTTCCAGGTTTTTGCCTATGGCGACCTGCGTTTTATCGAGGCGGGCGAGCCCTGTCCCCGCTGCCGGGCCGCTCTGCAAAGCGCCCGGGGCATCGAAGTGGGCCAGGTTTTCAAACTGGGTACCAAGTACAGCCAGGCGCTGGAGGCCAAATATGTGGACGAAAACGGCAAGGAAAATTTGATGGTCATGGGCTGTTACGGGATCGGCGTGAGCCGGACAATGGCCGCGGCCGTAGAGCAAAACCATGATGAACACGGGATTATCTGGCCGCTTTCCATCGCTCCTTACCATGTGGTGATTGTTCCCGTAGCGGTGGAGGATGAAGTGTTGTGGGAGGAGTCGGTGAAAATCTATCAGGAACTGCAAAAAAGGAAGATTGAAGTGGTTTTGGACGACCGGGACGAAAGGCCGGGCGTTAAGTTCAAAGATGCCGATTTGATTGGCTATCCGATCCGGGTTACGGTAGGGAAAAAATTTAAGGAAGAAGGTAAAGTCGAACTCAAATTGCGCCACGAAAAAGATATTCGCTTCCTTGATGACGCTGAGCTCTGCAATTTTGTGGAGCAACTTGTTACCACCAGGTGTGAAGGGGATTGGAGGCATGTGTGTTACCGCCATTATTCCAGCGTATAACGAAGAAAAACTGATTGAGAAGGTTTTAATACCTTTAAAAAAGGTGCCGGAAATCACCCAGATTATTGTGGTCAGCGACGGTTCCACCGATAATACGGTGCAGGTGGCCTTGACCCAAGGAGTATTCGTGATTGAGCTTAAAGACAACTGTGGTAAAGGCGGAGCCATTATCGCCGGGCTCAGGCAAGCCGAAAACGATTATGTTCTTTTTCTCGATGCGGATCTGGTCGGTTTGACGGAAGAGCATGTGCAGAAGCTCATCCGGCCGGTGCTCGACGATCAGGTGGATATGACCGTGGGGGTGTTTGAAAACGGGCGTCTGGCTACCGATATGGCTCAGGTGATTTCCCCTTTTTTATCAGGGCAACGGTGTATCAAAAAAGATCGTTTGAGGCAAATCCCGGGTCTGGACGGCGCCGGCTTCGGGGTGGAAGCCATTCTGACGAATTACGCTAATCAGCATCGCTGGAAAGTGGTTTATGTCCAGCTTCCCAATATGTCCCATGTGATGAAGGAAGAAAAACTGGGCTTATTAAAAGGCTTGGCCCGCAGGATGAAAATGTACTGGGAAATCGCCAAAAGTGCGCGTTATTAAGGAAGAGTCGCTTAATAACCTGGATGCGGAGGTGTGTTGGAGGATGGGATATGAACTTTCTGTTTTTATCAGATTATTTCTGGCCGCACTGTTAGGGGGACTAATCGGGATCGAAAGGGAAAGCCTGAATAAATCCGCCGGATTAAGGACTCACATTCTGGTATGCCTCGGTTCGTGTTTGATTATGGTTACCTCAATCGAAATCTTTGAAACAGTGGGGCATGGCACCATCGGCGATCCGGCACGTATTGCGGCACAGGTGGTAAACGGGATCGGCTTTCTGGGAGCGGGGACCATCATGCGTTCCGGCTTTGGCATTAAGGGTTTGACCACGGCGGCATCCTTGTGGCTGGTTGCGGCCATCGGTTTAGCCGTGGGGATTGGCAGTTATGTGGCCGCCATTATCACGACGGCTATAGTTTTTCTTATCCTGGTCTATCTGCCTAAACTCGAAAAAAAGGTCAAGTCACCGGATAAGTTTAAACGGATTGAGCTGGTCCTGGAGGACAAACCGGGGCAGATCGGGGCGATTGCCACCACCCTCGGTGACTTGAATATTGATATTCGTAATGTGGAAATGATCGAAAAAGGGCCCCAGACTTGCCAGCTAAACTTTTCCGTAGTCATCCCTTATTGCCTGAAGGATGACGACGTCATTGAAAAATTAAAGGAGTTGGAAGGGGTAAGCAAGATAACCTATAGTGGTTCATGACAGGCCAGGGAAAGTAAATGAATTGCTTTAATGACAGTTACTTTGAGATGACCGGAGGACCGACATGCTGCAGCAGAACTTGTTTTTAGAAGGAAACGTGCCTTCTTTCATGGAAGAATTCTTGCAGAACTGCGAATTGAAAAAAATAACGGTTTCCCAGGCGGAAAAGGCTTGGGAAATCGCTTTTCTTGTTAAAGAAGAACCCAGTCCTGAAATTGAAGAATATTTACGTCGCAGTTGGCAGAAGGTATTTGGCGAAGAATACCAATTTTCTTTCCGTTTCGAAAAAGTGGCCGGCTATCCTGATTTGGCCACGCTTTGTGAGGAAAAACACACCGAAATAATGGACAAACTTTGCCTTAAAATTCCCAGTGGGAAAGGCTGGTTGGAAGGCGCCCGCTTTCAGGCGGAGGGTGACACCCTGCGTATCATTCTCAAACAACAATTAGGCTGTGCTTATCTTGCGGCGCGGGGTGCGGAGCGCCTGGTCACCAGGATTTTGGCGGAAGATTATCATTTCCCGGGGAAAAACATTATCCTGGAAAGCGATGAAACGGAAGAGGACTTTAACCATAATGAGCTTGAAGAATTAGAAAACCTTTATCTGGACCGGTTTAAGGAAATCAACCGGCAGAATGCCGAACAGAAGGGCAATGGCAAGCAGGCCAGAAGCGCTAAGGGTAACGGCTCCCGTGTCCTGATGGGGAAAACCATCAAAAAAGAAGCGACCCCGCTGAAACTAATTACGGAAGAGGAAGCCGACGTCACGGTGAAAGGCTTCTTGTTCAACTTAGAAAGCAGGGAGTTGAAAAGTGCCCGTCTCTTAATCAGTTTTTACCTGTCTGATAAAACGAATTCCCTGGCTTGCAAGATGCTGGTCAATCCCAGGGATGACAAGGTAGCCTGGGAAGAACTGCAGGAAAAGAAATGGTACCTGGCGAGCGGCAAAGTGGAATACGACCGCTTCACCCAGGAATTAACCTTATTTCCTCGTGATCTGATGGAAATCACGCCTGTGGTCAGGGTGGACGAGGCCCCGCGCAAACGGGTGGAGCTGCACCTGCACACCAAAATGAGCGCCCTGGATGGAGTAACCGGAATTGCCGAAGTGGTGAATACCGCCCTGGCCTGGGGGCACCCGGCGGTAGCCATAACCGACCACGGGGTGGTGCAGGCCTTCCCGGAAGCTTTTGATGCCGCCAAAGGACAGAACATCCGGCTTATCTATGGGCTCGAAGGCTATCTGTTTGACGATGCGGTGGATTATGCCGGAGGCAAGGTGCCCACTTATCACGTGATTATCCTGGCTAAAAACCAGGCCGGCCTGGCCAATTTATACCGCCTGGTGACCTTGTCGCACTTGCAGCATTTTCACCGGGTGCCGCGGATCCCGAAGAGCGAGCTGCAAAGATTAAGGGAAGGTTTACTGGTGGGGACTGCCTGCGAGGCGGGTGAGCTTTTCCGGGCGCTTTTGCGGAAAGAACCGGAAGAAAAGATCGAGGAGATTGCCTCCTTTTACGATTACTTGGAAATCCAACCTTTGGGTAACAACCGTTTTATGCTGGATAACGGCACTTTCGAATCCGAAGAAGACCTAATGCGCTTAAATGAATATGTCTACAAACTGGGAAAAAAGCTGCAGAAACCGGTGGTGGCCACTTGTGACGTGCATTTTTTAGAACCGGAAGACGAGGTGTTCCGGCGGATTCTGATGACGGGCAAAGGCTTTGAGGATGCCGACAACCAGGCTCCGCTGTATTTCCGCACCACTGAAGAAATGTTGGCCGAGTTTACCTACCTGGGGAGGGAGGCCGCCGAAGAAGTGGTCATTGATAACCCTTTGCAAATTGCGGCCTTGATTGAAGAAATAAAGCCGATTCCCGATGGGCTCTATCCACCGGAGATTGCCGGGGCGGATGAAGAGATCATGAAACTGACCATGCGCAGAGCCAGGGAATTATACGGCGATCCTTTGCCCGAAATTGTCCAAAAGAGAATCGATAAAGAACTGAATTCCATTATCAAGAACGGCTTTGCCGTGTTGTACTGGATCGCCCATAAACTGGTGAAAAAGTCTAATGAAGACGGATACCTGGTAGGGTCCCGGGGCTCAGTGGGCTCCTCCCTGGTGGCCTATTTATGCGGGATCACCGAAGTAAACGCGCTGGCGCCCCATTATCGCTGCGCAAAGTGCCAATACAGCGAGTTTGTAAATAACGGCTTTTCCGGTTCAGGAGCCGATTTGCCGGACGCCGTCTGCCCGCGGTGCGGGACGCCGCTGCAAAAGGATGGGCATAACATTCCTTTTGAGGTTTTCCTCGGCTTTAAAGGGGACAAGGTGCCGGATATTGACCTTAACTTTTCAGGTGAATACCAGCCCCGGGCCCATAAATACACGGAAGTGCTTTTCGGCGCGGACAATGTCTTCCGGGCGGGCACCATCGCCACAGTGGCCAGTAAAACGGCTTACGGTTTTGTTAAAAACTATTTCGAAGATAAAAACAAGTATGTCAGCCAGGCCGAACTGACTCGCCTGGTGGAAGGCTGCACCGGAGTTAAACGAACCACCGGCCAGCATCCCGGCGGTGTGATGGTGTTGCCGAAAGGGCAGGATATCCATTTGTTTACCCCTTTGCAAAGGCCGGCCGATGATGTGCATTCCGACGTGATAACCACCCATTTTGATTATCATGCCATCTCCAGCCGCCTGGTCAAACTGGATATCCTCGGTCATGATGATCCCACCGTAATTAAAATTCTGGAGGATTTAACCGGGGTGGACAGCCGTACGATTCCGCTGGATGAACCGAAGGTGCTTTCGCTTTTCACCGGCACCGAGGCTTTAGGCATTGATCCGGAAGAGTTGGGGGTCAAGGTAGGCACCCTGGGCATTCCGGAGTTTGGCACCAAATTTGTCCGGCAGATGCTGGAAGACACCAAGCCGGAGACTTTTTCGGACCTGGTCCGGATCAGCGGTTTTTCCCATGGTACGGACGTCTGGCTGAACAATGCCCAGACTCTGATTACCTCCGGCATTGCCAAAACCAGCGAAGTCATTGCGGCCCGGGATGATATTATGACCTATCTCCTGCATAAAGGCCTGGAGCCCGGAATTGCCTTTAAAATCATGGAAGATGTGCGGAAAGGGAAAGGGGTCAAGCCGGAATTTATTGCCGCCATGAAGGAAAAAGAGGTCCCCGATTGGTATATTGAGTCTTGTCAAAAAATTAAGTATATGTTTCCTAAGGCTCATGCCGTGGCCTATGTGATGATGGCTTTCCGCATCGCCTATTATAAGGTATACTACCCGGCGGCTTTTTATGCCAGCTATTTCACGGCCCGGGCCGATGAATTTGATGCCGACGTGGTGGTAGGTGGAATACCGTCCATTAAGGCAAAGATGGAGGAAATCGCTAAAAAAGGGAACGGAGCGACCCAAAAGGAGGATAAGCTCTATAGCATCCTGGAGCTGGCTCTGGAGATGTACTTGCGGAAGATTAGGGTGAAAAGAGTAAGTCTCCTCAAATCCGATGCCACCAGGTTTTTGCCGGTGGAGAATAATCAGGCTCTGCTCCCGCCACTGGTCTCCCTGCAGGGGCTGGGCAAATCTGCGGCGATTGGTGTGGTGAAGGCCAGGGAAAGCAAACCCTTTCTTTCCAAGGAAGACCTGCGCGTCCGCGCCAAACTGAGCAAAACAGTAATCGAGGTCTTAGAACACCATGGCGCGCTTGATGGCTTGCCCGAAAAAGACCAGATCAGCTTGTTTTAAAAGGAATGGAAACACTACGAAAAATACTACAGCACGAAAAAGGCTGTAGTATTTTTTTCAAGCTAATCGTAGCAGTAGCAAGGCTTATCGGCATCTTGCTTCGTTTTTTGCACGGTGCCGTGGGGGTGTTCCGGCGGGGCATAAATGGAGTACAGTTTCAGGGGAGTACGCCCGGTATTAATGACGTTGTGCCACGTGCCGGCCGGGATAAAGATGGCGTAGTCGGCAAAGACTTCTCTTTGGAAATCCAGCCTCTCTTTGCAATCCCCCATTTTTACCGCGCCTTGCCCTTCTTGAATGCGGATGAACTGGTCAACCTGGGGATGCATTTCCAGTCCAATATCGTCACCGGGATTGATACTCATTAAGGTGAGTTGCAGATGGCACCCGGTCCACAAAGCAAGCCGGAAATTCTGGTTTTGCCTGGTGGCTTGTTCGATATTCACCACAAAAGGCTGCGGCCCGTAGTCTTTTAGAGCAATCGGCTGTTGCGGGCAGTGGGGGGAAGGAGGCTGGTAGCCGGGGCTGCTATACCAGTAGGGAGATTGGGACATGGTATAGTATGGCAGATTGGCCAGGTTGGGGCAGGGATAGGGAGGATAATAATTATACATCGAGCTCATTCCTTTCATTAGCATGTTCACTCTAGTATATTCCTGGGATGAACGAGTTGTGCTTGCAAGGGATTACAACCGCCTTTCGCCGGCAAGATGGCCGGCTTTTTTGTTGCTTTCGTTTCGTCCTGGGGGATCAATGTAATACTTTCTTAAAAATTTTGTTAGAGATTTGAAGGAATTTGTAAGAACGTTGTAAAGTGATTATCAGATAATTATAGACAAACAGGGGGTAGTTACATGAAAAAAACTCTTACCAATAAGGATAATGGCTAAATTTTAAGAAAAGGGGTGGGGCTCCAAAGGGTTAAGTTCATCATTAAACATTATTAAATTTTAATTAGCGGTTAATTGATAAAAAGTTTTTGGAGGTTGATTAAATGAAAAGAATCATTAGTTTCGTGTTAAGCACATTCTTAATCTTTACTTGTTTTTCCGGGGTGGCGATGGGATATTATGACGATTTTAACGCCGGTCCGTCTCCGGTAGCTTCGTGGGACTTTGACGAGGGCAGGGGCGATCGGACCCGTTGCCGTGGCATCAACGGTTTGGATGGTAGGTTGTTTGGAGCGGAATGGGCCAAGGGTGTGATGGGCTCGGCTTTGTATTTTGACGGGAACGCTTTTGTGGAAACGCCTCATGACAGAGCCTTGAATAATGGACGTGCGATTTCGGTAGAGGCATGGATCTGTCCGGAGGATTCGGGTTTATACCAAAGAATTATTACGAAGACGGCAGGGCGGGCAGGAGAGGATTATGATTATTGCCTCTTCAGCGGGGACAGAGAGAATGTGGGCTTTGCCGTAAAGGTGGGCAGAGTAGCATATTCGGTTTATTCACCGGCCTACTCAGTGCCCATCGGGAAATGGACCCATGTGATTGGCGTTTATAATGGCCGGGACATCTACATTTTCCTCAACGGTAAAGAAGTCGCCCGCAATCAGGCGTGTGGACCGATGAATGATCGCGGCGGACATTTACGGATTGGCGGAGATATTAACCCATCTCAATTCAATGGAAGAATTGATGAAGTAAAGATTTACAATGTGGCCTTATCGGGGGACGATGGAATAGCCCGGTATGACGAGAGCTTACCAAATAAACCTTACTATAATTCTGACAACTACGACAATGGCTATGGCTACAGTTACAACTACGGCTACAACAATGGTTACAATAACTACAAGAATAACTACGGCAACTATAATTACCCGGTTCGCAGTTATCGGTCCTGGGAAAATGATTTCGACTCTCAACTCAACTATTTCCGCCATCTAAGGGAATACTTCGCCCATTCAAGAACGTGGTATTAAGCAACACAAACCTTTGGTAAATAATTGACGGGGACTTGGGCTGCCGGGTTGGTAATAAAACCTGGCAGCCCTCCCTGTTTTATTACTAGAGTTGATGATTATATCGGCATGTTCACTGTAGGATCTTCCTTTGATTTCTTCCTTTGGTGGTTCAACTGGGCTTGAGGTAGTTTCTGGCCTTTGTTTCCTTTTTTTTATATGTGTAAGCCTTGCCTAAACGAGGAATAATATGTTATAATCATCATGACGTAGTGGGAGTCTTGCGGCGAGGCGTTTTCTCGTAATCGTAAGTTTTGCTAGTGAAGCAAGAGTGGGTTACACCCACTCTTTATCTCTTTTTATTTGCTGCTATCGCCGGATCCCTGTTTCGTCAACATCTGTCAAGGGTTGATGCCAGCAAAATCGAGGAGGAGGGATTTGATTGCCCCGGAAAAATGTGCAGGATTTCGTCTATTCCCTGGCCGAGCCAATCGTGACGGAAAACGGCATGGAGCTTGTCGATGTTGAATTCACGAAGGAAGGCGGCAACTGGTATTTACGAATTTACATCGACAAGGATGAGGGTGTCGATTTAGACGATTGTCAAAAAATCAGTACCTTGCTTTCGGACCTGCTTGATCAGGAAGACCCGATTGAACAGGCGTATTTTTTGGAAGTTTCCTCCCCAGGGTTGGATCGACCTTTGAAAAGAGAAAAGGACTTTCGTAAATACGAAGGCCATCTCGTCAATGTGAAGACTTACTCCCTGGTGGAAGGCCGCAAGAAATGGCAGGGCCGTTTAGGGCCATACCAGCAAGATGTTCTTGTGTTAAATTTAGATCAAGATCAACAAATCCAGATTCCATGGGAGACCATTGCGCAAGTAAAATTATCTTGGGAAGAAGAAGGAAGGAAGGAGAAGTAAAGAAATGAACCTGGAGCTTATTGAAGCACTTCATGATTTAGAAAAGGAAAGAGGAATCGATTTTGATGTTCTGGTGGAAGCGATAGAAGCTGCTTTAATATCTGCATATAAGAAAAATTTTGGCACTTTGCAGAACGTACGGGTTGTCTTTGATCGGGAAACCGGGGATTTCCGCGTATTTTCACGGAAAACGATTGTCGAGGAAGTAAATGACCCCCGCACGGAAATAGCTTTAAGTGAAGCGAGAAAACTGGATCCACGCTATGAACTGGAAGATGTGGTGGAAACGGAAGTGACTCCCCGTAATTTCGGCCGGATTGCCGCCCAGACCGCCAAACAAGTGGTTGTGCAACGGATCCGGGAAGCCGAGCGGGATATGATTTTCGATGAATTCTCCAACCGGGAAGGAGATATCGTTACCGGAATCGTTCAACGGGTCGAAAACCGTTTAGTCTTTATTGATCTTGGCAAAGCGGAAGCGATTTTAGGGATTAATGAACAGATGCCCGGGGAGACCTACTTCCAGGGAAAAAGAATTAAAACTTTCATTGTTGAAGTAAGAAAAACCACCAAGGGGCCGCAAATCCTGGTCTCCAGGACCCATCCGGGGCTTTTGAAACGCCTTTTCGAACTGGAGGTTCCGGAAATCCATGATGGCATTGTGGAGATTAAATCAGTTTCCCGGGAGGCCGGTTCACGTTCGAAAATCGCCGTCCATTCCAAAGACGAGAATGTGGACTCGGTGGGGTCCTGTGTCGGGCCGAAAGGAATGCGGGTGCAAGCGATCGTCGATGAATTGCGGGGCGAAAAAATTGATATTGTGAAATGGAGCGCTGACCCGGTTAAATTCGTCGCCAATTCCCTTAGTCCGGCGAAGGTGTTGTCCGTGGAAATATTCCCGGACGAGAAAATTGCTCAAGTGGTGGTACCGGATTATCAGCTGTCCCTGGCCATTGGCAAAGAAGGGCAGAATGCCCGCCTGGCCGCCAAATTAACCGGTTGGAAAATTGATATAAAGAGTGAATCGCAAGCGGCTCAACTGGCAGAGGAGGAAAGCGAAAAGCCGGAAGAACAAAGCACTGATTTGGAAGAACAAAGTGCCAATCCAGAAGAGTCTGCCGACCGGTTGGAAGAGCAAACAAGTCAGCCTGAAGAACCAAATAACGACCTGAAAGTAGAAGCCGAGGAGCCGGAAAGCGCTGCGGAAACAGAAGCGGAAACAGAAGAGAAAACAGAAGCCGAAACAGAAGCGGAAAAGGAAGCGGAAGAAGAAACGAAAAGTACGAAAAAGAAAACGAAGAAAGTTAAAAACGCCGACCTCTCTCCTGAGGAGGATGATTCTGGTCAAAAAGAGGAATGAGAAGTAAGGAAGGGATGGCCATGAAACCAAGAAAAGTTCCCCAAAGATTGTGTGTCGGTTGTATGGAGATGAAACCCAAAAAAGAATTAATCAGGATTGTCCGTACACCCGAAGGTGAAGTGCTTCTTGATTCCACCGGAAAAAAAGCCGGTCGTGGCGTGTATCTGTGCGTGAATAAAGAATGTTTGACCAAAGCCTTGAAAGGGCATAAGTTGGAAAAAGGATTACAGCAGCCACTTTCGGAAGAAGTATTGGAACGGTTGAAGGTGGGGCTGGGCTATGAAAATTCCTGATCGGGTCAAGACTTTTCTTGGCTTTGCGCAAAAAAGCGGACAATTATTAACTGGTGAAAAAGCTGTCAATACCGGGATTAAAACCGGAAAAGCAAAGTTAGTTCTAATTGCTACTGATTTACCGGAGAAACGAAGATTGTTTTGTATGCGTTTTTGTGAGGAGCGAAAAATCCCCTTTGGTGTACTGGGCACCAAAGAGGAGTACGGGCAAATACTAGGGGTTTCTCCTCGCACCTTACTCGCCGTAACGGAAGAAAAACTAGCGGAAGAAATACGCAAATCTGCAAAACTCCAAAAGGATGACGGCTAACCAAATACTTACGGAGGTGATTGAATGGCTACCATTCGTGTATATGAACTGGCTAAAGATATGAATATCCCTAGTAAGGAACTGCTACAAAAGCTCCAGTTTTTAGGACTTGATTTAAAGAATCATATGAGTACAATTCCCAGTAGTGAAGCAGAACGGATCAAAAAGATGGTTCTGAATCTGGATAAAACCTTGAATAACAAGGGAAAGGAGCCCGACCAAAAGGAGCAGACCAAGGCGCCGTCGGAAAAGAAAGCTGCTTCCGCCAAAGCGAAAACGGCCAAAACAACCAAAGACCCACAACCGGAGAAAAAAGGGACCGCTGACCGGAAAGAGAAGGAAAAAGCGTCGCCGAAGACAGGAGCGAAAAGTAAAACCGAGCCCCCAGCCAGACCCCAAACGGTTCATCAAACAACGCATAAAAGCGGCAAGCCAACGGGTACCGGCGCAAAGAAAAGTCCAAAACTGCAGACACCCCAGGATGATGACAACAGCCTGCTGACAAAGATCGAACGGGTTGTGGGCGAGCAAGCTTACGAACGGGGTGGAAAGCAAAAAACAGGCGTAAAAAAAGGCGGACGTTTTGAGGAGAGAAAAGGCGCCGGCAAAAAATCAAACAAGTTTGAGAAGAATAAAAGGAGGGCTTATGCTCCCAAAGAGCAGCCCGCGCCGGTGGTTGTTAAACAGATTACTCTGGAAGGGCCCCTGACCGTTCAGGAGTTTGCGCATCTTTTAAACAAAAAGTCTGCCGAATTAATTAAAAAGCTTATCTCCCTGGGCGTGTTCGCCACCATCAACCAGGAACTGGATGTGGACACTCTTGTTTTGCTGGGCAATGAATTCGGCACCAATGTGGAAGTTAAAGTTAGCAAAGAAGAAAAACTCTTTGCGGAAGAAAAAGCGGACCGGCCGGAAGAATTACAGGAAAGGCCCCCGGTGGTCACGATTATGGGGCATGTGGACCACGGCAAAACGTCGCTTTTGGATACGATTCGTCACACCAACGTGAGCGCTTCCGAGGCCGGAGGAATTACCCAGCATATCGGGGCCTACCAGGTGGAAGTGAAAGGGAAAAAGATTAGCTTTTTAGACACTCCGGGGCACGAAGCCTTCACGGCCATGCGGGCCAGAGGGGCCAAAGTCACGGATATTGCCGTGCTTGTGGTAGCTGCCGACGACGGGGTCATGCCACAGACGGTGGAAGCGATTCACCATGCGCAAGCAGCGGAAGTGCCGATTATTGTCGCGATCAATAAGGTGGATAAAGAAGCGGCTAATCCGGATAGAATTAAACAGGAATTAACGGAGTATAATCTTATTCCGGAGGAATGGGGAGGGGACACCATTTGCTGCAACGTCTCCGCGAAAACCAAAGAAGGTTTGGAGAATCTCCTGGAAACGATTTTGCTTGTGGCCGAAATGAGCGAGCTCAAAGCCAACCCCAACCGGAACGCTACCGGTACGGTAATTGAAGCAAAATTAGACAAGGGACGGGGTCCTGTGGCCACCGTATTGGTGATGAACGGTACCCTCAAAATTGGAGATTATCTCATTGTGGGAACCACCCACGGGCGGGTCAGAGCGATGCTGGACGACAAAGGGCGCCGCGTCAAAAAAGCTTTACCCTCCACCCCGGTGGAAATCGTGGGTCTCTCGGATGTGCCGATGGCCGGCGATATCTTCCATGTGGTGGAAAACGAACATCTGGCCAAGCAGATTATCAGTGAACGGACCATCACGAAGCGCGAAGAAACCATGAAAGCCACCAGCCGTGTTACCCTGGACGAATTGTTTGCCCAGATTCAAAAAGGGGAAATCCAGGATTTAAACATCATCATCAAGGCGGATGTGCAAGGGTCTATTGAAGCTATTAAACAATCCCTGGAGAAGCTCTCGAATGATGAGGTCCGCGTAAACATCATACACCAGGGCGTCGGCGGGATTACCGAAACCGACGTGATGCTTGCTTCCGCTTCCAATGCCATTATTATCGGCTTTAACGTGCGGCCGGACGCCAACGCCCGCAAAGCGGCGGAACTGCAACAGATCGATATCCGCCTGTACCGGGTGATCTATACGGCCATCGAGGATATTAAATCGGCTTTGAGCGGGATGCTGAAACCCGAACTGAAGGAAGTGGTGATCGGTCGTGGTGAAGTGCGCGCCGTTATCAAAGTACCTAAAGTAGGTTTTGTGGCCGGCTGTTACATTTCCGAAGGTAAAGTAACGAGAAACAGCCAAATCCGGGTAATACGCGACAGTATTGTCATTCACGAAGGAGATATCCTGGCCTTAAGGAGATTCAAAGATGATGTGAAGGAAGTAAGCAGTGGTTTTGAATGTGGGATAAGCCTGGAGAGATTCAATGATTTTCGTGAAGGAGATCAAATTGAAGCCTTTATCCAGGAAGAAATTAAAAGGGAACTTAGCTAGGAGGTTGTGTCTTCATGCCACGTCATCGAATGGAGAAAATTAATGAGGAAATCAAGCGGGAACTTTCGGTCCTGATCCAGGATGAAATGAAAGACCCCCGGGTGAAAGGTTTAATCAGCATCACGCGTGTCGATGTAACCAACGACCTGCGCTATGCCAAGGTTTACGTGAGCATTATGGCCGAACCCGAAGAACGCAAAACAACTTTGCAAGCGATTGAAAAAGCCGGTGGCTATTTAAGAAGCGAACTGGGGAAAAGGGTAAAACTGCGTTATACACCGGAATTACTGATTAAACTGGACGATTCCATTGAATACGGAGTGAAAATTAACGAAATCATCACCGGTTTGGACCAAAGTTAAGTTAACCTAAAGCTAAGTTTAACCTAAGGAGCGTATTGGAATGTCTCATTGGCAAAAGATGATTAGTTATTTGCGAAAAAATGGTGAATTAATTATTCTGGTGCATGAAAAACCGGACGGGGATTGTCTGGGTTCGGCCTTAGCCCTGGGCTTGCACCTGCAGGCGGCAGGTTATCGCCCCACGCTCTTTCTGCCGGAGCCGGTTCCTCTGACTTACGATTTTTTACCGGGCCAGGAACTGATTAAGGCGCTGGAAAAGGGGGAACAGTTACCGGAGGCTCAACTGATCGTGGCCGTGGATTGCGCCGACCAGAGCAGGATTCTGTATTCTTTTCCGGAGCAGGCTTCCGCGCAAACGCCCGTGTTCAATATTGACCACCATTGCAGCAACACTTTATTCGGAGATTGCAATATCGTCGATCCCAATGCGGCCGCGACCGGAGAAATGATTTTTCATTTGTTAAAAGAATCGGGAATCCCCATCAGCCCGGCGGTGGCGACCTGCTTGTATGTGGCGATTATCGCGGATACCGGCAGCTTTACCTATAGCAACACCAGCGCGGAAACCTTCCATATTGCCGCGGAGTTACTGGAACTGGGCTCGGATATGAATTTAATCCGGCACAACCTTTACGACCGGCGGCCGGTGCTGGAGCTTATAAATATTAAGCTTACGCTTAGTAAACTGCAATTCACCGAGGATCACCGGGTCGTGTGGAGTGCTTTGTCTCATGAAGAATTAGCCTCCCACAATTTGTTGCACACGGATACGGACAGTGTCCTTAACTTAATGCGTTCGGTGGAAGGCGTGGAAGCCGCCATTATTTTTCGGGAGTTGGAACCGGGGGTGATCAAGATTAGTTTCCGTTCCCAGAACCAGTTAGATGTGAATTGCATCGCCTGCGAATTTGGGGGCGGAGGACATGCGCGAGCGGCCGGGTGCACGTTAAACGGCGATTTGTCAACAACCATTGCCAGGGTAATCAACCGCACGCAGGAACAGCTGCAAAAAATCCTCACCAAAGGCGGTGATTAAGCTGGACGGTGTGCTTAATATCCTTAAACCACCAGGAATGACATCACATGATGTTGTTTCTTTTTTGCGCCGTCAACTGCAAACCAAAAAAGTCGGTCATGCCGGGACCCTTGATCCGCAGGCGGCCGGAGTCTTAGCGGTTTGTGTTGGGCAGGGCACCCGTCTGATCGAATATCTAACGGAACACGACAAGGAATACCTTTGTGAGATGGTGCTCGGCATCTCCACAACGACCCAGGATGCCTGGGGCGAACTGGTGAGCCAAAAAGATGCCGGCCACATAACTTTAGCCATGATTGAAGCGCAACTGCCCCGCTTTAGCGGGACTATTTTACAAACCGCGCCGGCTTTTTCCGCGGTCAAGGTCCAGGGAGTGCCTTTATATAAAAAAGCGCGCCAGGGTCAGGAAGTGACACCGGTGGTGCGCCAGGTACAGGTACATAAGATCGAAATCTTAAGCTTTGTTCCGCCTAAACTAATGATGCGGATTCATTGCTCCAAAGGCACCTATGTACGAACCATCTGTCATGATTTAGGGGAAGCTCTGCAGGTAGGCGGGCACATGTCCTTTTTACTGCGTACCCGTGTCGGAGCTTTCGGCCTGGAGGACAGTCTCACCCTGGAGGAGCTTGCCTCATTAAAGGAAAAAAGCCTTTTGCCCTTGGAATATTGTGTGCGGGATTTGCCACAAGTGGTTCTTTCCCCGCCGGATTTGGCCAGAATAAAGAGGGGACAGAAAGTGTCCCTGGCCCAAGCGGTAGCTGATCTTGTAGTTAAGCCGGATATGGCCGCCCGGGATCTGGCGGTCTTTGATGAACAGGGAAAATTACAGGCGATTGCCGTTGTGATAGGAAATAAAGATAAAACGGAACTGCAACCGAAAAAAGTATTGAACAGGCTTTAAATGCACTAGTTACATAGATGTAAAAGATGAGCTTTACGGAAAGCAGCTTTATGAAAAATCGACTTGTAAGGAAGTTGTTAAGCGATGCAATTACGGAAGACTTTTACGGAACAGGAAAAACAACAAAATCCCCTGGCGATTGCGCTGGGGAACTTTGACGGGGTGCACCGCGGTCACCGTTTTTTATTACAGCAATGTGTGGAAAAAAGCAAAGCCAAAGGCTGGGCTCCGGCCGTCTTACTATGGGATCCGCACCCGGCCACTGTCGTGGCGCCACAGCAGGAATGGAAATTCATCCTTTCCCCGGCGCAAAAGGAGCGCTTCTTTGCTGCCTTGGGCATCGAATATCTATTTCGGTTACCTTTTGACACGCAGGTGGCGGCTTTAGCACCGGCGGAATTTGCCCGCCGCTATTTGGTGGATTTATTCGGAGCCCAGGAAGTGTTTGTGGGTTTCAATTTTTCCTTTGGGCGGCAAGGCAGCGGCACTCCGGAAACTTTGCAGCAGTTGGGCGAGGAAATGGGTTTTGCGGTATCGGTAATCGAGCCGGTGCGCATCGATGGCCAAATCGTAAGCAGCACCTTAATCCGGCAGAAACTGCTGGCAGGGGACATTCCTGCGGCCACGCAGTTATTAGGTTATGCGCCTATCCTGGAAGGAATGGTGGTGCCCGGGAAAGGTCGGGGCAGCGGACTTGGCTTTCCCACGGCCAATCTTGCGGTGCCGCCGGAGCAGCTTCTGCCTGCCTTCGGGGTATATGCCGCTTTCGTGGAATATGCGGGTCGGCAGTATCCGGGGGTCTTAAACATTGGCGCTAATCCCACTTTTAACAGCAAACAGGTAACGGTGGAAATCCATATTCCGGGGCTGCAGAAGAACCTTTACCAGGAATATCTGAAAATTAGCCTGGTGCAGAGAATCAGGGACGAAATAAAATTTGCTTCCCCGGAGGCATTAAGAGCGCAAATTGCCCGTGACATCAAAAGGGCCGACCGCATCTTACAAGAAAGCCCTTTACAGGACGACCGGCAGTAATATTTCGGACCCTCCGCCATAAAATTTAGTAACATCGTTCATGCGGAGGTATACCCGATGGTTACGGTCTGGAAAAATCATGGCAAGAGCCTGGCGATCACCCAGCAAATCAGCGAAATTGTCTTAAACAGGGAGTTTATCAATCTTTGTGAGGAACTGCTCTATTTATACAAGAACACGGCACATCATCCTGAAAAAGAGGCGTTTCAGGATGCCTTATACAGTTTTCTGGCGCAAAGGGACAGTGCGCGGCAATATCGCCTTCATAACAAGCAGGCGCTTTCTTTTCCCGGGTAGGGCGGTTTTATGCGGATTATCATTACTAACCACGCCAAAAAGCGCCTCCGGGATTACCGGCAGGACAAAATAAAGTTTACGGATATCAAGAACGCTGCGGAGCAAATTCCCGGCCAGGTGCCCACGGCCACCCGTTTTCGGGGTTTTGTCAGTTCCTCGGGCCGGGTTTTTGATTTGGTCGCCAAGGATATCCCCAACGGCCGCTTGGTGATTACCATTATCGGGAAATAGGGAAACTGATGGAATTTACTTGCATTCCGGCCTGATATTATTTATAATAAAAATGCAAATCAGCGTAAGCTAGGTTAAACGAATCACCGACGTTTTACTTGGCTACGGTGAAAACTTAAGGAGGTGAAAGGAAAATGACCCTTGATTTAGAGAAAAAGAACGAAATCATCAATAAGTATCGTATCCACGAAAACGACACCGGTTCTCCGGAAGTGCAAATCGCACTTTTAACAGAGAGAATCAACTATCTGAACGAGCATTTGAAGGTCCACACTAAAGACCACCATTCCAGACGTGGGTTGCTGAAAATGGTCGGCCGGAGGCGCCATTTGCTTAATTATCTCAAGGAAAATGATCTTGAACGCTATCGCAAGATTATTGGTAGTTTGGGCATCAGAAGATAAGAAAAGCTAAAGAGCGGATCAAACCGCTCTTTCTTTTCGGAGTGCGTTCCGTAATTTTTAATTGGTATTTCCTTGGATAAGGGAAGGAAATAATAAAATAGATGTAGAATAAAGTGATGTTTGGAGAAATAGAGAGGAAATCGATTGTAGGGAGGTTAAAGTACTATATGAATTATCCGTACCCATTTTTAACCAAAGAAATGGAGATTGCCGGTAGAAAGTTATCATTGGAAACAGGGAGATTGGCGAAACAAGCAGGAGGAGCTGTCCTAGTTCGTTATGGTGACACCTGTGTGCTTACTACCGCTACTTCATCGGCTGAGCCACGTGAAGGTATTGATTTTTTCCCACTGACCGTTGATTACGAAGAAAGGCTGTATTCCGTTGGAAAAATCCCGGGCGGCTTTATCAAAAGAGAAGGCCGTCCCAGTGAAAAAGCGATTCTTTCCGGTAGGCTGATTGACCGGCCCATCCGGCCGCTTTTTCCGAAAGGCTATTTTAATGATGTGCAGGTGGTGGCGACCGTCATGTCGGTGGACCAGGATAATTTACCGGATATCACCGCCATTAACGGTGCGTCGGCAGCCTTACATCTTTCCGACATCCCGTTCCAGGAACCCATTGGCGCGGTGGTGGTAGGCTATGTGGACGGCCAATTAATCATTAATCCAACGGTGGAACAGGCCGAAAAGAGCCTGATGCACCTGGTGGTAGCCGGGACCAAAAATGCGATCATGATGGTGGAGGCCGGCTGTAACGAAATCAGCGAGGAACTATGCCTGGAAGCAATTATGTTCGGCCATGAAACCATCAAGGAAATCGTCCAATTCATTGAAGACTTCCGGGCGGAAGCTTTAGCCATGGGTCTGGCTAAGGAAAAGCAAGTGCCCGCTTTATACACGATTGATCCTGAGTTGGAGCGGGCGGTCATAGACTACGCTCAGGAACCCTTGCAACAAGCTCTTTTAAATAAAGACAAGCTGGCAAGGGAAGAAAACATCAAGCGCCTTAAAGACGACGCGCTGGAACATTTTACGGAAAGCTACCCGGACAACCTAAAAGATGTGGAAAATGTCCTCGATGACATTGTTAAGCGTTATCTGCGCAAACTGATTACGGTGGATAAGATCCGCCCGGACGGAAGAGCCCTGGATGAAATCCGTCCCATTACCTGTGAAGTCGGTGTCATGCCGCGGACCCACGGCAGTGGTCTCTTTACAAGAGGACAAACTCAGGTTTTAAATATTGCCACCTTAGGGGCGATTGGGGATGAACAAATCCTGGATGGCATCGACCTTGAGGAATCAAAACGCTATATGCATCATTACAACTTCCCACCCTATAGCGTTGGCGAAACCCGGCCCATGCGCGGACCAGGCCGGCGGGAAATCGGTCATGGCGCTTTGGCGGAAAGAGCTTTAGAGCCCATGATTCCTTCCGAGGAAGAATTTCCCTATACCATCCGGCTGGTTTCCGAGGTATTGGAATCCAATGGTTCCACCTCCATGGCCAGTGTGTGCGGCAGCACCCTCTCCCTGATGGATGCCGGGGTACCCATTAAAGCGCCGGTGGCCGGCGTAGCCATGGGCTTAATCAAGGAAGGGGAATACTATTCCATCTTGACGGATATTCAAGGTTTGGAAGACGCCAATGGCGACATGGATTTTAAGGTCGCGGGCACAGCCCAAGGGATTACCGCCCTCCAAATGGACATTAAAATTCCCGGGATCGACCGCAATATCTTGCGTGACGCCTTGGAACAAGCCCGGAAAGGCCGGCTGTTTATCCTGGGTAAGATGTTGGAAGTGATTTCCGAACCGCGGAAAGAGTTATCGCCTTACGCTCCGCGAATCATTACCACAACCATTGATCCGGAAAAAATCAGAGACGTGATTGGACCAGGCGGAAAAATGATTAAGAAAATCATCGATTTAACCGGAGTGAAAATCGATATTGAGGATGACGGACGGGTTTATATCGCGGCTGTGGATGTGGAAGCCGGACAACAGGCCCTGCAAATGATTGAAACCCTTACCAAAGACGTGGAAGTGGGCGGCATTTATCTTGGAAAAGTGAACCGGCTGATGAACTTCGGCGCCTTTGTCGAAATTTTACCTGGGAAAGAAGGCCTGGTGCATATTTCGCAACTGGCGGAAGGAAGGGTCGCGAAAGTAGAAGATGCCGTTTCGGTCGGTGATGAAATTCTCGTCAAGGTCACCGAAATCGACCGGCAGGGCAGAATCAACCTGTCCCGTAAGGAAGCGTTACGGGAGCAGCAAAAAGAAAAGGAAAACAAGTAGGGCCGGAAACAACCGGATGTCTTCTTAGAAATGCGTGTAGAAAAGTTTAATTAACACGCATTTTTTAGTGAAGCTCTCCTCAAGCCTGCAAACTAAAGATTAATTTATTTTGCCACCCCCGCATAGAATGATAGTAAAAGAAGGGAAAGGGGGTTGGCAAAATGCAGCTTTATTACATCAGAACAAAAATTGTCACAATCTCGCTGCTGATTCTTGGCATACTGCTGGTCGGAGGAGTCTTGCACGGCTATTTTCAAGAAGATGTCACCACCATTAACCCGATCTACATTGGAAATACCGGAGAAAAAGCAGTGGCATTGATGGTGAATGTGGACTGGGGAGAGGAAATTTTACCTCGCTTCTTAGCCGTTCTGGAGGAGAAAATGGTCAATGCCACTTTTTTTATTACCGGTCGTTTTGCCAAAAAATATCCTGAGCTAACCGCCCAAATCTTTGCCGCCGGGCATGAAATCGGTAATCACGGTTATTCCCATCCTCACCCCGATAAACTTAGTGTGGAACAGAATAAAAAAGAAATCCTCGATACCGAAAAGGTTTTCAGGGACTTAAAGGTTGAATGGGCCAGGATTTTTGCTTCGCCTTATGGAGAACATGGTCTTCGTGTTCTGCAAGCGGCGCATGATTTAGGTTATAAAACCATCATGTGGACCCTGGATACCATTGATTGGCAGGAACCGTCTCCCGAAACCATTATGGAACGGGTTTTGTCGCAAGCCGACAACGGTGCTTTAATTCTGATGCATCCCAAGGAATGCACGGTCGAGGTTTTGCCGGAATTAATCAATGCCCTGCGCCAGGAAGGGTTCTCCTTTAAGAAGGTCACGGAAATCATCAGTTAAAGATTATTCCGCTGAGGGATGATAATTTCCCGCGGCACTGCCATAATAAAAAGAGGAAGCTAATCCAAAACCAATCAAACCTCACGAAAAACAGTAAAACATGGCAGTCTGAGGAGAAAGCATGAAAAGCAGGCAGCAATCCGGGATGAAACAAAGGCGGTTCATTATAAAAAACGAGCAGCAGAACAGCTTGAAAAACAGGCAGCAGTTCAGTATGTTAAAGCGGTTAATTGCCTGCTTGGCTGTTGTTTTCCTTCTTTTTTCCTATCCCCCTGTTTTGGACAGCTCCGCGGCTTTCGCCACCTCTTTGCCGGCAATTAGTGCCGCAGCCGCCGTTGTGCTGGACGGGGAAACCGGCGCTATCCTTTACGAGCATGATGCTTTTTCTTTACGGGCCCCGGCCAGCACCACCAAGATTTTAACCGCGCTTTTGGCCATCGAATGCGGCCAGTTCGACGACACAGTCGCCGTCAGTAAAAAGGCGGCTCAGGTGGGGGAAGCCACGGTGTATCTTTGTCCCAATGACCGTTTGCTCCTTCGCGAGCTGCTTTACGGCGCCCTGCTGCAGTCTGGCAATGATGCCTGCGTAGCCATCGCCGAACACATTGCCGGAAGCGAGGAAGAATTCGTGGCTTTAATGAATCTGAAAGCCCGGGCTATCGGAGCCTATCAGTCTAATTTTTGTAATACTAATGGCCTGCCCCATCCGCAGCATCTTACTACGGCTTATGATTTAGCCCAAATTACCCGCCATGCCTTGCACAATCCGGTGTTTGGTCAGATTGTCCGTACCAGGACCCATGTGATGCGGTGGATGGAACCGACGAAAAGCCGTTATTTAAAGAACACCAACCAATTGCTCTGGTCCTATCCTTACGCCACGGGGGTGAAAACCGGCACTACGGTTCAGGCCGGAAAATGCCTGGTTGCTTCCGCCCAATATGGGCCGCACGAGATTATTGCAGTGGTTCTACATTCCGCCAACCGTTTCGGCGATGCCCAAAAACTTTTGGATTATGGAATTCGAGTAAAGGAGACACAAAGGAATGCAAAAGCAAATCCAAATGGATGATACGCGCAAAAAACAACTGGAAAATGGAGTTAGAATCCTTACGGAAAAGGTGCCGGGGGTACGTTCCGTTTCGTTGGGAGTGTGGGTAGGGGCCGGATCACGTCACGAGAACGAGGACAATGCCGGGATCTCCCACTATATTGAACATATGCTCTTTAAAGGCACGGAAAAACGTTCGGCCACCGATATTGCCGAAGCTTTAGATTCGGTGGGTGGCCAGTTAAACGCCTTCACTACTAAAGAATATACCTGCTATTACACTAAAACCCTGGATGAACATTTTGATTTAGCCTTGGATGTATTAGCGGACATGTTCTTTAATTCGCAGTTTGCGGAAAAAGCGCTGGAGAAAGAACGAAGCGTAATCGAAGAAGAAATCAAAATGTACGAAGACACTCCCGACGAGTTTATTCATGACCTCTTTGTTAACACCGCCTGGCCGGAGCATCCCTTAGGAAAGCCGATTCTGGGCACCATGGAATCTTTAAGCAAGATCAAACGTCAGGATATTTTTGCCTATCTAAAGGAAAAGTATGTGGCCAACCGGATTGTTATCGCTGTTGCCGGTAATATCAAGCATGAAGAAATCCAGGAAAAGCTGGCTGCTATCTTTGCGCGGATGGAACCGCAAACCGGCAAGGAAGAACTGGTGCCACCGGAACAAACCGCGGAAAACGCCACCAATTTGACCCGTGAAATTGGACAAGTCCAGATTTGTCTCGGCACCGGTGGTTTATCCCAGCATGACGAGCGGCTGTACGTGGCTACCATTTTAAATAACGTTTTAGGGGGTGGACTATCCTCCCGGCTGGTGCAATCCATTCGCGAAGAAAGAGGCCTGGCTTATTCTGTTTTCTCCTACCATACCGCCTTTTGCGATACCGGCTTGTTTACCTTTTATGCGGGGACGAGTCCGGCCAGATATGCCGAAGTGATCCAACTGATTTTACGGGAAATTGATGATGTGTTGACCCGCGGGATTACCGAAAAGGAACTCCAAAGGGCGAAAGAACAGTTGAAAGGGAGTTTGTTTTTAGGCTTGGAAAACGTAAGCAGCCGGATGACCCGTTTAGGCCGGAATGAACTGTGTTTGAACCGAATTGTTCCCTTGTCGGAAGTAGTGGAACGGATTAACGCCGTAAGTTTGGATGATGTGAAAACCTTAGCCCGGGATTTATTCGGCGCCAAGCACTTTACCCTAAGCACCATCGGGCCCTTAAAGGAACCCGTCAATCTGCAGGCGCTGTTGTAAAATCTGCCCTGCGCGCAGACGGGCCTGACTTTTGAGCATGGCCTTACGTTCTGCCGGAAAAAATTTAAGTTCCTTATCATAACCCTTGCTTACCGGCATATTAATTAAGTGGCAGGAAATTTACCGCTTGACAGGATGTTTATGGTAAGGGAGGGTTTTTTGATGGCCGGTTTCTTCTTCATCGCGCTTTTTCTGATGTTTGTTTTAATCGCGGTCAAAGCAAAAGTGCAGTTGAGAAGAATGCGGGACATGGGCATGGTCGAAAATGCCGTGGAATCACCAACCTCTTACGCCATTGGGGAATTGGTGGCTGTAGCAGGCGGCATTTACCTTTCTTTGGTGCTCCTGGCTTCTTTTTTGAAGCTATCCATGCCGGAACGGATTGTGATTTACAACTGGTCCTTTGATTGTCTGGCGAGCATTGCGATTGTCCTGGCTTTACTGCAGCCAATCTTCCTTTCCTTGTACCACAAACTGACCAAATAGACCGGCCTTACCGTAGCCGTCAACTTTCCAGGCAAGGGTGAAGCAGGAACATGGGAAAAAAGGAGAAGGATTGGTGAAAAAAGCGTTATGAGACTAAGTGAATTAATCGGGAAGGATATTGTCAATATTCAAAACGGGGGGCGGCTGGGCACCGTTGCTGATTCCGATTTGATCATCGATTTGGAAACGGGCGAGATCCAATCGATCCTGCTGCCGAGCCGGGCCGGTTTTTTAAGCCTTTTCGACCGCAATAACTTTACCATCCCGTGGAGTTGTGTGAAGAAAATCGGCAACGAAGTAATCATTGTTGATCTTGACGATACCCACCTGAATTATAAAAAGTTTAGTTATTGACAAAAACGCATCCTCGTCATAAAATAGACTAAAATTAAATAAAATACCTCACTCTGAAGGGGTGAGGTAGGGGTCGCGAAAATCATGAGTAGAGCGGGGAGCCGGCAGCGTTGAACCGAAGTAAAGGGATTTTCGCCGAAGTGTAGTTGATCGGCCGGGTCACTATGCTGGGCCTGCATTGAAAAAGTGCAGGACTGTCATCTGATAGGGCCCGATATCAGATGGAGAACTATCTCACAGATGGGCAAGGGGAGGTAATAACTTAGCTGAAGGGCTATAGGTTATACCTATAGCTGTTTTATTTTATTCTAAGTAAAGAAAGGGTGGTTTGGATGGCTAAGCATAGAGTGGTCATGGTCGGCGCCAGTGGGAAAATGGGTCGGCAAATTATCAAGGGCTTAAGTCAATATGAGGATATGCAGATTGTGGGCGCAGTGGACGTTAATCACGTGGGCAGTGATGCGGGAGTATTAGCCGGGATTCCTCCTTTGGGAGTAGCCGTGTCGGACAATCTGGCTCAGGTCTTGGAGGAAACCAGTCCGGACGTGGTGATTGATTTTACTTTCTATGAGGCCGCACGGAAAAACATTCCCATTGCCTTGCAACATTCGGTGGCCGTTGTCGCCGGCACTACCGGTTTATCCGATGAGGATTTGGTCGGTTTTGCCCGCCTGGCCGAACAACACAACACCTCCATGTTTTTAGCGCCGAACTTTTCCATGGGCGCGGTCCTGATGATGAAATTTGCCCGGGAAGCCGCTAAATATTATAACCAGTCGGAAATTATCGAATACCACAATGACCGAAAAGTCGACAGTCCGTCGGGAACCGCTATTGCTACGGCCCGGAAAATGCAAAGGGAACAGCAGGGCGGTAATGAGGCGGCGCAAAACAAAGCTGCGGATCCTCCGGCCCGGGGCGGCGATTTCTATGGCACCAGGATTCATAGTGTCCGTTTACTAAGCCTTGTTGCCCACCAGGAAGTACTGTTTGCCGGAGTTGGCGAATTATTGACGATCCGACATGATTCCTTTTCCCGTGAATCTTTTATTCCCGGCATTGCCTTAGCCGTGCGTAAAGTACCGACCTGGAAAGGGTTAAAGGTCGGGTTGGAAGAGATTTTAGATTAGAGGAATTTTAAGTTTAATGGTTTAAGGAGGGATCAATATGACCAATCGAAAAATGCCCCGCTTGGTTACCGCAATGATTACACCCTTTAAAAACGATTTAAGCGTTGATTATGAAGGGGCGCAAAAATTAGCTTTACAGTTGATTGAGGACGGAAACGAGGGAATAGTCGTATCCGGCACCACCGGTGAATCGCCTAACCTAACTATGCAGGAAAAACTTGATTTATATAAAGCGGTTAAAGAGGCGGTAGGGCCCGAGGCATGGGTGATTGCTGGAACCGGCTCCAACTGCACCCGGGATAGCGTCAGCTTAACCGAAGAGGCTTCCAAACTTGGTGTGGACGGCGTGATGTTAGTAGCTCCTTATTACAATAAACCCAGTCAGGAAGGCTTGTACCAGCATTTTAAAACGGTCGCCTCCGCCACCGACCTTCCGGTGATCGTCTACAATGTGCCCGGCAGGACCTCCGCCAATATTCTCCCGGATACGGTGGCAAGATTGGCTGCTGACGTGCCGAATATTATCGCCATCAAAGAAGCCTGTGGCAACATGGACCAGGTCACGGCACTGAAAAACGCGGTGCCCGAAAACTTTTTCGTTTACAGTGGTGATGACAGCATGACCTTACCCATGCTGGCCGTGGGCTGTTACGGTATCATCAGCGTGGTGGCCCATATCGCGGCAGCGGATATGCGCCGCATGATCGAAGCATACTTAATGGGCGACGTGCAATTAGCCAGCCAGCTGCATTTAAAACTGTTCCCCTTAATTAAAGCGATGTTTCTGACCACCAATCCTGTTCCCGTGAAAAAGGCTTTAGAGTTGTTAGGCCGTCCTTCCGGCAAAGTTCGTTTACCCCTGGTGGAAGCAACGGTGGCCGAAACCCAGGCCATTGCCGAGGCGATGAAAAAGGCCGGGGTTCTGTAAAGGAGCGCTTCTAGAGAAGCAGGGCTCGGGTCGAATTCAGACCCTTTGGTGCTTCCTAATAAACTTTTCAGCAAAAAGGAATGCTTCCAAGAGCTTTTCTGTGAGGCATTAGCTTTTTGCTGTCATTTTTTCACCTTGTTAATTACATATTTTTGAGCTATAATAGTAATAATGGAATTAAAAGCACGGTTATTTTAGGTATGAAAAACCTTCTGACCGGACTTTGATTGAGAAGGTTTTTTTTCATATATTTTTTGGCATGGGCTCAGGAAGCGGAGCGATGCTTCTGTTGCTTTGTGCTAAAAAGAGCGAAGAAATAACCACTAAATTAGCAAAAATTAAATCATTTATGGATGAGGAGGCTTGTAATGGCAGAAACTAATAAGCTAGCTTTAATTCCCCTGGGCGGCCTTGGGGAAATTGGGAAAAACATGATGGCTGTGCTTTGCAATGGAGAAATCATGGTCATTGATGCCGGCATGATGTTCCCAGAAGATGATATGCTGGGCATTGACATTGTGATCCCTGATTTTACCTATTTAATTGAAAACAAGGAATTGGTGAAAGGAATTGTTCTGACCCATGGACACGAAGACCATATTGGAGCATTACCCTATGTCTTAAAGGAAGTCAACGTACCGGTGTACGGCACAAAACTGACTTTAGGATTGGTCAAGGACAAATTAAAAGAAAACGAAGTGTCCAACGCCAAACTGGTGACGATCCGCCCGCGGGACAGTATTAAATTAGGCAGTGCTTTTCGCGTGGAATTCTTCAGGGTAAGCCATAGTATTCCCGATGCGGTGGGTCTGGCGGTTCATACGCCGGTAGGGACAATTTTGCATACCGGGGACTTTAAACTGGACCAGACGCCGGTGGATGGTCAGGTCACCGATTTTGCCCGGATTGCCGAGCTTGGTAAAAAGGGCGTACTGGTCATGCTTTCGGACAGCACCAACGTGGAAAGGCCGGGTTACACCTTTTCGGAAAGAGCGGTGGGGGATGCCTTCGATGAAATCTTCCGCAATGCCGAAAGCCGGATTATTGTAGCTACTTTTGCCTCGAATGTGCACCGGATTCAACAGGTCATCAATTCGGCGGCCAAATTCGGCCGCAAGGTGGCCATCGTCGGTCGCAGCATGGTAAATGTGGCCAACATTGCGAAAGAAATCGGTTATCTTACTGTGCCCGACAATATCATGATTGATATTGAAGAAATCGGTAATTATCCCCATGACCGGCTCACTATCCTTACAACCGGAAGCCAGGGTGAACCCATGTCAGCGCTAACGCGGATGGCCATGTCCGACCACCGCAAGGTCGAAATCGTGCCGGGCGATACGGTGGTGATTTCGGCTTATCCGATCCCGGGTAACGAAAAATTAGTTGCGAAGACGATTAACCAACTGTTCCAGCAAGGCGCAGACGTGATTTATGAATCAATCAACGGCATCCACGTGTCCGGTCACGCCAGTCAGGAAGAGTTAAAAATGATGATTAATCTGGTCAAACCAAAGTTTTTTATGCCGGTGCACGGTGAATACCGGCACCTGGTTAAGCACGCCAATCTCGCTTCTTTGTTAGGGATTCCCCATGATCATGTATTTGTATCCGAAAACGGTCAGGTCCTGGAATTTACTGCTAAGTCCGGTGCAGTAGCAGGTAGTGTGACCGCCGGAAGAATCCTGGTGGATGGGCTGGGGGTCGGCGATGTGGGTAATATTGTTTTACGCGACCGCAAACAGCTTTCCCAGGATGGTATTTTAATCATTGTTGTAACGATTAATAAAGAGGCTAATTTGGTGGTAGCCGGTCCGGATATTGTTTCCCGTGGCTTTGTTTACGTCCGGGAATCGGAAGAACTGATGGAAGAAGCGAAAGAAAAAGTGAAAGTCGTCCTGGACAAGTGCTTTGAGAAAAAGATTACCGATTGGTCAACGATCAAGTCCCAGGTTAGGGATGTCTTAAGCAAATTCCTGTATGACAAAACCAGAAGAAGACCGATGATTATCCCCATCATTATGGAAATCTAACCGGGGACAGCGTGCAACAATTAAACCAGATGTTTTTTAAATGCGTTCAACAAATCGATCCGTTTTGCTGAACGCATTTTTCTTGCCCAAGCGACGCACAATAAATAAAGATATCTTTAATGCGAGCATAGCTTTTTCATTAACGGAGCTAAACTGAAAGCTCACCTTGAGGCCGCGGAGAAAAGGAGGAAAACCACTTGACAAACGCTACAACGCCGCAAGCGCCCGGTCCCCGGGGAAGAAAGAAAAGTAAAGACCCGCTGTTGGAAAACATCAAGGAATTGGGCGTAACTCAATTACCGCAAGAGCCGGCAGCGGAAGAACCGGTTTCCAATATCCATTGTCTGACCATTGTGGGGCAAATTGAAGGGCATTTGCTCCTGCCCCCTCAGAATAAAACGACCAAATATGAACATGTTATCCCGCAACTCATTGCGGTTGAACAAAACAGCCAGATTGAAGGTTTACTAATTATTTTAAATACCGTGGGCGGGGATGTGGAGGCCGGTTTAGCCATTGCCGAAATGATCGACGGCTTGTCCAAGCCCACCGTTTCCATTGTGTTGGGCGGAGGACATAGTATTGGCGTTCCCATCGCAGTGGCGGCGGATTATTCCTTTATCGCCGAAACAGCCACCATGACCATTCATCCCATTCGTTTGACCGGCCTGGTGATTGGGGTGCCCCAAACCTATGAATATCTTGATAAAATGCAGGACCGGGTGATCAACTTTATTGAAAAGCATTCCCGCATTACGACGGAGAAATTACGGGAGTTGATGTTTCAAACGGGCGATCTGGCCCGCGACATCGGGACGGTACTGGTTGGTGTTGATGCGGTAAACGCCGGACTGATCGACGAAGTGGGCAGCTTGTCCCCGGCCGTAAAAAAATTAAATGAACTAATCGCGCTCCGGAAAAAGGGAGGGAACAACCTGCAATGATCATGTATACGCCTGTGCCGCCGGAACTTTTGTGGTTCAGCGAGGAAAACAATAAGTATCAGTTGCTTGAAGGAATCGTGGAAGGAATTCCGGTCCAGTTAAGAGTGGTCGAGGGCCAATTGCCGATCGTGGAAAGGGTTTTAAGCACCGAGCCGGGGCATTTTCTCAACAGGAACTGTCAGCCGGGAAGGGTAATAAAGGGTGATTGTACTAAATGATAATTAAGCTTATAATAAAGAGTGTTGACAAATGATGTTAACACTCTTTATCAATGCCTGGACGAGGTGGGATCATGCCTGGATATAAACGAAAACCGGCAAGAGCTAAAAAAGAGGCAATAAAAGAGGAATTCAGGCAGGAGTTTCTCGGGATCTTCTTATTTGCTTTAGCTTTATTCATCTCTTTTTGTATCTGGAAAGGGAATGATGCCGGTAATACACACCTGATTGGCGTAGTGGGCAATTTTATCAATGATGTGCTCAAAAGCTTTTGCGGGACCGGAAAGCTGCTGGTTCCGGCGCTGCTTTTTTTCATTGGTCTGAGTAAACTTACGAACAAAATCAAATTTGACCATTTGTCCTTTTATTCGGCACTGGCCCTTTTCAGCTCTGTGCTGGCTTTGTTGCATATCGATTTAACCTTGGCCGGAAAAAGCTTTGACGCTGGTTGGGAAGGCTTAGGGGGCGGGATCATCGGCGCCTTGATGTCTTATCTTTCGGTGGCGCTTTTAGGCCGCCTGGGCTCCTATATTTTTTGGGGAGTTTTGATTGTGGCCGCCACGGTTGGTTTGGTGAAAAAGACCCTCGCCGACCTGTTCCGTCAGTTTTTCGCTTTTGTAAAGAATTTTTTTACCCGCACCCGGGAAGAATTAGTGGATTTTCTTTATGAAGAGCTTTCCGAGGAGCAGGAGGAAAGGGAACAGGAACCCCAAAGTCCCTCTTTTAAAAAGAAAAGAAAGAACGATCTGTTAATTATCGACCAAACCCAGAGTGAAGCGGAAAAAGAGGACAATCCACCGGGCGAAGTGGCCCAATCTCCGGCCCTGCTGAACAGTCCGCAGCAGGACGCTCAGAATAAGGCAACTGCGCCCCAAGAAAAGGACAATCCAGACAGCGCTGCTGATTCCTCGCCGCTCATTATCAACGATTCTTGCACCCCCGAGGAGTATAAGTTGCCGCCTTTGTCCATTTTAAAAAGGCCGCCGAAAGTTAAAAGCCTGCGTCTGAATAAAGATATTACCGATAATGTGAATATTTTAGAAGAAACTTTGGAAAGCTTCGGGGTAAAGGCGCGGGTCACCCAGGTCAGCAAAGGACCCAGTATCACCAGATACGAATTGCAGCCTCCCGCAGGAGTGAAGGTAAGTCGCATTGTCAACCTGGCCGATGACATCGCTTTATCGCTGGCCGCGCCCCAGGTACGGATTGAAGCGCCGATTCCCGGAAAGGCGGCCATCGGTATTGAGGTGCCTAATCCCGAAATTGCTGTCGTTTCCTTGCGGGAAGTATTGGAAACCCCGCTTTTTAAGGATTCTCCCGCTAAGTTGACGGTAGCTTTGGGGAAAGATATAGCCGGGAATCCCATTATGGCTGACCTGGCCAAAATGCCGCATCTTTTGATTGCCGGCTCCACCGGTTCAGGGAAAAGTGTGTGCATGAACGCCTTAATTGCCAGTATTCTTTATAAAGCCCATCCTAATGAAGTCAAAATGATGATGATCGACCCGAAAGTGGTGGAACTCTCCACCTTTAACGGCATTCCCCATTTGGTGTCGCCGGTGGTCACCGATCCGAAAAAGGCCGCGACCGCCTTACGGTGGGCCATTCGGGAAATGGAAACCCGCTATGAGCTTTTTGCCGGCACCGGGGTTAAAGATATCCAACGCTACAACCAGATCATGGCTCAAAACGCGGGCGACGAATTTATGCCGCTCCCGTATATTGTCATTTTTATTGATGAACTGGCCGACTTGATGATGGTGGCTCCCGCCGATGTGGAAGACGCGATTTGTCGGCTGGCACAAATGGCCCGGGCGGCGGGTCTTCATTTGGTGATTGCCACCCAGCGTCCGTCGGTTGATGTCATCACCGGCGTAATTAAGGCCAATATCCCGTCCAGAATCGCCTTTGCGGTATCTTCCCAAACTGATTCCCGCACGATTCTCGATATGGGTGGGGCGGAACACCTCCTGGGCCGGGGCGATATGCTGTTTTACCCCACAGGTATGGCCAAGCCCATTCGGGTTCAAGGCGTTTATATATCCGAACAGGAAATCGACGCCCTGGTGGAGTTCTTAAAGGCCCAAAACAGCCCGGTTTGTGAGGAAGAGCCCTGGGAAAACGAAATTATCGAAACGGTGGAGGAACGAACGGAAGAGGATCCGTTACTGGCCGAAGCGGCGAAATTATTTATTGAAAGCGGCCAGGCTTCGATTTCCCTGCTGCAACGCCGGATGCGCATTGGTTACAACCGGGCGGCACGTATCATTGATCAGTTGGAGGAAAAAGGGATTATCGGGGGTTATGAAGGCAGCAAGCCACGGGCGGTGAAAATGACGTGGCAGGAATATGAAAAAACTTTTGGAATTTAATATAATGAAGATAGTGAACTTTATATCTGGGAAAGAATCAGTAATTATCCAATCTTATACAGAAGAAGGAGGGGATATACATGGAGGAAAACATGGGCATCGGTGAAGCTTTAAGAAGGGCGCGTCTCGAAAAAGGTATAAGCCTGGAACAAATCGAAACTGATACCAAGATCCAACGCCGCTATTTGGAAGCGATGGAGAACGAACAGTGGGACGTGTTACCGGGACAGGTCTATTTAAAAAGCTTCTTTAAAATATACAGTCGTTATCTTGGTTTAAGTGAACATTTTTACTATCAACTGATGAATCAGCATTCTTTCCGCTCCGGGCCGAAGCACCATACCCCCAAATTCAAGCTGAAAATATCCCCCCAGGTAAAAACAACCATTGTCCTGGCAATCGCAGCGATTGTGCTGTTACTTAGCACCTCTTACTTCTACCAGCAATATTTAGCCTTACCTGATCTGCCTGAAGTGGCAGAACACGGCCTCGACCCTAATGCAGAGGAACCGCTTGAACCATCATTAATCGACCCGGAAGAGGAAATCAGTCCTGAAGAAGGAAGCGGAGAAGAGGAGCCGTTGGAACCCGAAGAGAACCCGGAAAGCATTGAAGCAATGACCCTTGCTCTAAAATGTGTTAATTCGCCCTGTTGGGTGCGGGTTACCGATGGCAATAACAATAAACTATATGAAGGCACCATGGCGGTAGACCAGGAATTGGAGCTTCCCAACCTGCAAAGGTTTACCTTAAGGCTGGGCAATGCCGGGAGCATGCAGGCCAGGATTAACGGAAAAGACCTGGGACGACTGGGGCACATGGTCGTCACCAAAACCTATTACCTGGAGAATAACGAAATCAAAGAATTAGGCGATACAACCGAATCCGAACCAGCGCAAACGACACCGGCTCAGCAACAGCCCTCTCAACAGCAAAAGCCTGCCCAGCAACAACCGGCTCAAGAACCCGAGCCGGCAGGGCAGCAACCACCATCCCAACAACAACCGACCCAACAACAACCGACCCAACAACAACCGATCCAGCAGCAACCCCAGCAGCCCTCACCAGAACAACCGCAACCACCTCAGCAGCAACAACCGGCACAACAAACACCGCCGGAACAAGAGCCCCAACCCCCGCAGCAACCGCCCCAATCAACAACTGAGCCTAATTCGGCCGGGTCTGAGCAAACTCCTCCCAATGAACCACCCCAGGAAAACGGAAATAACTAATCCAACCTGCGTTAAAGAAAAGACCTCTGCTCATAGGTCGAAAAAATACAGGACAGGGATTTAAATAGTTAGGAGGCCATTAATGCACAAGCATTTCAAGATTGTTACCTTAGGTTGTCCCAAAAACGAAGTTGATAGTGAACAGATGAAGGGCTTATTGAGCAAAGCAGGCTTTAGCGCGGTAGACCAGGCAGCCGATGCGGAAATCATCATTGTGAACAGTTGTGGCTTTATTGAAAGCGCCAAACAAGAATCCATCGATACCATCTTGGAACTGGCCAGGCTGAAAAAAGAGGGCCAATGCCAACTGTTGGTGATGGCCGGTTGTATGGTGCAAAAATATAGTGCCGAGTTAAAAGAAGCTTTACCGGAAGTAGATATATTTGTGGGCACAGGTGATTGGCCGGAACTGCCCTGCTTATTGTCTACCTGGGAACCGGCCGGACAGAAGATTGTTGTTACCCAACCGGAAAAATACCTGTATGAGGACAGCATCAGCAGGGATTATCCTTACAGTAAAGCTTATGCCTATGTAAAAATCGCGGAAGGATGCAATAACTGCTGTACCTACTGTGTGATTCCCCAATTAAAAGGAGCCTATCGCAGCAGGAGTATTGCCTCGATCGTCCGGGAAGTAGAGGACCTTACGGCCAACGGAGTCAAGGAAATCGTGCTGATTGCGCAAGATACCACCAGTTATGGGCTCGATCTGGCCGGGCAAAGTCTTTTGCCTCAATTATTGCGGGAACTATGCCGGATCCCCGGGGTGGTATGGCTGCGTTTGCTCTATTGTTATCCGGATTATCTTACCGATGAACTGCTTTTGACCATCAAAGAGGAACCGAAAATCTGTAAATATTTAGATATCCCTTTACAACACATATCGGACCCGGTTTTACGTGCGATGGGAAGAAGAATGCGTAAAGCTGAGCTTTACCGTTTAATTAATAAAATCCGTGCGCTGATGCCGGAAATTATTTTGCGGTCCACTTTCATTGTGGGCTTTCCGGGAGAGACAAAGGAATGTTATAATGAATTATTGGCATTTTTACAGGACATCCAATTTGAGCGGGCCGGTTTTTTTGCTTATTCTCAGGAACCCGACACCCCGGCCGCATCTTTTCCCGGGCAAATCAGCGCCCAGGAAAAAAAGCGCAGGCTGGAAAAAGCGCTGCGCCTCCAGGAAACGATCCTGAGTGCAAAAAACGCGGCATTAGTGCAGCAAAAACTGGAAGTAATCGTGGATGGAAAAAGCGAGGATTACGAAGGGCTTTGGGAAGGAAGAACGAGGGGTGACGCGCCGGAAATCGACGGCCTGGTATATTTTCCACCCAAGCCCCGGCTTAAACCGGGAGATCTCATCACCGTCAAGGTTACTCATAGTGAGAAATATTCATTAATAGGAGAGATCACAGATGAATCTGGCGAATAAACTTACCCTCTTAAGGATTTTTTTAGTGCCGGTTTTTATGTTTGTGCTTTTAATCAAGATACCTTATGGCGAATATATTGCCGCGGCCATCTTTATTATCGCCGCCAGTACCGATGGCCTGGATGGATATATTGCCCGCAAAAGAAAACAAATCACCAACCTTGGCAAACTGATGGATCCCCTTGCCGACAAGCTGTTAATTACGGCCGCCCTGATCTCTCTGGTGGAATTAGGGATTATCTCCGGCTGGATCGCTTTCATTATCATCGGCCGGGAATTCTTCGTAACCGGAATTCGTACCATCGCCGCGGCCGAAGGCGTGATTATCGCGGCCAGCAAACTGGGGAAAATCAAAACTATTTCACAGATTATCGCCATAGTGGTCTTGCTCTTAAACGATTTTCCCTTTAGTCTTTGGCAGATTCCTTTTGGCAAATACGCCCTGTATATAGCGGTCTTTTTCACGATTTGGTCCGGGGTGGACTATTTTCTGAAGGCTCGTAAAAGCCTCAAATTAAAGTAAATGAACAGGATCCATCGATGAACATGATGAAGAAAACAAAGCTTAAAAATGGCTTAATCAAGTTTGGCGCAACCGGTTTTTATACCGGTTTTTTACCATATTTTCCGGGGACCGTGGGAAGTAGCGCGGCGCTGGTTCTGGCCTGGTTTTGGCGCTTTTCCCTCTGGCAAATTCTCTTATTAGTTATAATTGGTGTTTACCTTTGCACCAAAGCGGAAATGCTCTTCAAACAACATGATAGCCCTAAGATTGTTTTCGATGAATTTTGTGGCATATTTGTGGCGGTCTGGGGATTGACTACGCTTCCCCAATTTCTGCTGGGCTTTCTTTTTTTCCGGCTTTTGGACATTGCAAAGCCCTTTCCCATCAATAAACTCCAAGCCTTGCCCCGAGGCTGGGGGGTCATGGCCGACGACCTTTTGGCCGGCGCGCTGGCCCGCTTGATTCTGGCCATTTTTTTCTAACATCATATGTAAACTTTGGCCCGTCTTCAGGACGGGTTTTTCTTTACTACGCTTCCAGCCTTTCTCTAGGGAAATTATGCTCGCCCTGTGTTATAATGCAGATGTTATATAACACAAAAACTATTTGCACCAATAAATAGATGCTTGATGGAAGGAGAAGGAGAGGAGGTAAGTCATGTCGCAGAAATTATGGCGGATCTTCACCATCATCGTAATCAGTGTCACTACGCTAAGTCTCTTCGTGGGAGGGACTTACTTCTTTGAACGATTCATTTATACCAATCCTTTGGAAAAAACCGTGGCCCAACTGGATGGGGTCGAACAATTTACCGTGCAGCAAAACAAAGAGCAGTTATTGATTGAGGTTCAGTTTAAGCAGGAGGGAAAACTACGCCCCAGCTTTTATCAACTGCTGGAGGAAGTGGAAAGGCAAAACAAACTGGCCAATACGGATTTAATCATCAAAATTGCCAATAGCCCGGACCAGGATTTAGGCACCTTTTTGCAGTCCGGCAAGCTGCCGATATATGAAGCCATCAGCACGGGGGAATTCACCCGTTTGCCGGAAAAACTCACGGCCTTGTCCCGGCAAAAAGGAATCAGCTACGAATTAGACTTGGATGAACAGTATGTTTTCCTGACCGCGCAGAAAGACGGTAAAACAGGCTACCAGGTAATCAAAAGAGCTGAAAAAGCTTCAGACACGGAAACACCGATCAGTATATTTACGATCATGGGAGAGGAGTATTTATAATGAAAAAAGAGATTATCATTGGCATCGGCGCAGGATTTCTCTCCTATCTGGTTTATCGGGGCTATGATATAACACCCTTAATCATTCTGGTGCTTTTGGGCGGCTTTCTTTTTGTCATCTCTCGTAAAAAGGGCTTGTTGAATCTGGAAAGCCACCAAAAAGTCGTGGAAAACGTGAACTTTTCCTTTGAAGACATTGGTGGGCTCGATACCCCCAAACAGGAACTCAAGGAAGCCCTGGAATTTTTATTGAAATCCGCCGTGGTGGACAAAATGGGCATCCGGCCGATTAAAGGCATTCTTTTAACCGGCCCGCCCGGCACGGGGAAAACACTGCTGGCCAAAGCGGCGGCAGGCTATTCCGATGCCGTGTTTATCGCCACTTCCGGCAGTGAATTCATCGAGATGTACGCGGGAGTCGGCGCGCAGAGGGTGAGAAAACTCTTTAGCCGGACCCGGGAAATGGCCCGCAAACAAAAAAAACACCGGGCGATCATCTTTATTGATGAAATCGAGGTACTGGGCGGAAAAAGAGGCCATAACACCAGCCATATGGAATACGACCAGACCCTGAACCAGCTTTTGGTGGAAATGGACGGCTTAAATTCCCATTTGGATGTGCAAATCCTCCTGATTGCCGCTACCAACCGGCCGGATTTATTAGATAACGCTCTCTTGCGTCCCGGGCGTTTTGACCGGCAGGTGAAGGTGGACCTGCCCGATAAAGACAGCCGCCTGGAAATTCTCAAAATCCATTGCGCCAACAAACCCTTAGCCGGTGATACCGATTTAGAGGAGATTGCCGCGAGCACCTTTGGTTTTTCCGGCGCTCATTTGGAAAACGTGACCAATGAGGCGGCGATCCTTGCCCTGCGGGAAGGAAGTAAAGTGATAAGCCAGGTCCATTTAAGGGAAGCCGTCGATAAAGTTATCTTAGGAGAGAAGTTGTCCAACCGGTCCAAAAGCGCGGAGATTTTACACCGGGTTGCCGTGCATGAGGCCGGGCATGCCATCATGAGTGAAATTTTAAATCCCGGTTCCGTAGACCAAATCACCGTTACTTCCCGGGGCAATGCCTTAGGTTATGTGCGGCATACCCAGAAGGAAGAGCAGATCCTGTATACCCGTACCGGCTTGGAAAAAGAGATTATGGTTTTGTTAGCCGGTTCGGTCAGCGAAGAATTATTTTTATCCGAAAGAAGCACCGGGGCCGCCAATGATTTTCAACGGGCCATTGAACTGGCGCAAAAAATCGTGTCCTGCGGCTTATCGAAACTGGGCGTGGTTTCTACCGAGCTCTTGCCGGAAAAAGAATATTTCGAAACCTGCCAGGAAATTATCCGTGCTTTGGAGGAGAAAACGAAAGGGCTGTTGGCTGAAAAAAAGGTTCTCTTTCAAGAGCTGGTTGCTTTGTTGAAGGCGAAGGAAAAGGTGAGCGGCGTGGAGGTAAGAAAAATTTTGTCCGAAAACCAGGATGCCTTAGCCTGTTGAAAGAGGTCCGCGCCTGTTGAAAAATGATTGATTTGTCCTTCTATTTCCTGTACAATAGGTCGAGAACAGGAAAGGATAGGTGACCTTTGTGCAGGCCGAAATAATCTCCGTAGGGACAGAATTACTGTTAGGCCAGATTGTTAATAGCAATGCGCAGTTTTTAGCGGAAGAATTTGCCGCCCTGGGCATCAATCTTTACTTTCAAACCACCGTCGGCGACAATAAGGAACGGATTCAGCAAGCCTTAAGGATTGCCGCAACGCGAGCGGATTTGATTGTCCTGACGGGCGGCTTAGGGCCAACCGAAGACGATTTGACCAAGGAAGCCCTGGCGGATTTTTTGCAGCTTCCTTTGGAAATCCACCCTGAAGAATTGCAAAAATTGCAATGCTTGTTTCAACAAAGAAACTTGCCCTGGACCCCCAATAATGCCAAACAGGCGGCCTTTCTTCCCGGTGCGGCGATCTTGAAAAACCACCACGGCACCGCCCCGGGCATGGCTTTGCGGCATGGTAAAAAAGGGTACCTGGTGCTGCCGGGCCCTCCTTCCGAACTAAAGGAAATGTATGTTCATTACGCCTTACCGTGGATTAAAGCGGAGTTTCCGGAAGAAGTGAAAGCCCGCCTTTATTCTAAAGTTTTAAAATTTACCGGAATTACCGAATCAGCTTTAGAAGAGGTCCTGGCCGACTTTTTCCGGGAGCAAAAAGCAATCACCCTCGGCCTTTACGCCAAACCGGGGGAAATCCAACTAAGGATTTCGGCCAAAGCAGAAAGCAATGCGGCATTCCAGACCAAAATCGCCGGACTGCTGGACAGGATTAAAGAGCGGACGGTGGGCTTTCTGTTTGGCGAAGACCGGCAGGACATGAAGGAGGTTGTGGCGGGGCTTTTGCTGCAGCGGAAACTCACCGTCGGCAGCGCCGAATCGTGTACCGGCGGGATGCTGGCCGCCCAGTTTACCGACATTCCTGGTTCCTCAGCCTATTTTCTTGGTTCGGTGGTGGCCTATGATAACCGGGTCAAAGCCGACTTATTGGGAGTGCCTTCGCCAATGCTGGCCGAATTTGGCGCGGTGAGCCCGCAAGTGGCCCGGGCCATGGCGGAAGGGGTCAGAAAGCGACTCGGGAGTGATCTGGGCATTGGGATTACCGGTATTGCCGGTCCGGAGGGGGGAACGGCAGAAAAACCGGTGGGTTTGGTCTATATTGCTTTAGCCGGCCCTGAGGGAACCTGTTGTCAGCAGTGTTTCTTTACCGGAAACAGGGACGGCATTCGTCGCAGAAGTGTTCTTAGAGCGCAATATATGTTGTGGAGGTATTTAAACAATTACACCAATGAAGATGCCCAAACTGACACGCCTGATTAGAAGCAAATTAATCCTGACGATCTTGTCGGCAGGATTAATGGCGCTTCTTTTTGTGTCACTTTTTGGCAAGATGCTTTTCCCGATTAAAGCTTTTGATTTTCTCGTTTCGGTGCAGCTTGCGCCGGAGGGCAGCACGGAACTGAAGATTCCGCCGGTGGGGGTGATTGCAGCCAAAACCCACGCCACACCGGTGAAAATCCGGATTACTTTGGAAAACATCAACTTTAACTATTTATATGAATTAATTACGGAAGAAGAAATCACGAATACTTCTTCCGAAGAGCTGGTCACCGTCATTCAATCGGAACTGCACCGGAATACGGTTCGTTATCTTTTTCGCTTGCTGGGACTTGCCCTGGCGGGCGGACTGGTCGGCGCAATGCTCGTCAACGGCAAAAAGCCCGGGGCTATTCTGACAGGAGCTTTGACGGCGCTAACCTTGATGCTCCTTGTTACCGGCATTACTTATTATACTTATGACAGCCGGCAGTTTCATAACCCCGAATACCGTGGTGCTTTAAAATCGGCGCCCTGGATGATGGGAATGGCGGAAAACCTTTTGGAGAAGTATAATCTTTTAGGAGAGCAACTGGAAATCGTCGCCGGCAATCTTTATCAGCTTTACGAAGGGATTGCACCGCAGGAACTCTCGGCCGAACTAAATGACGAAAACGACATTTCCGTCTTACTGGTCAGCGATATTCACAACAATGTGGCCGCCAACCGCTTTTTAAAGCAGATTTCCGAATCCTTTGCCATTGATTTGTTTATCGATACCGGTGATTTAACCGACTACGGGACCAGTCTGGAAAGCCTGCTGATGCGGGAAATTAAGGAGATCCGGCAACCTTATTTATTTGTCCCGGGAAACCATGATTCTCCGGAGGTCGTGGAGAAGCTTTCTGCCTTTCCCCGGGTTCGGGTTGCCGATGACCAAATGGTGGAAATAGCAGCTTTAAAAATCCTGGCCTTAAAAGACCCCCTTACCGAAAGCAAGGAAATCAGTTTTTCCCAGGAAGACTTATCGGCTTACCGGCAAAAAAACCTCCAATTGTGGAAAGAAGCATCGCCCCCACCGGACCTGGTGGCCGTGCATAACCTGCAATACGCCACGCCCTTAATTGGTAAGGCGCCGCTGATTGTCCACGGTCATACTCACCAGGCCGGCATCGTGGAACAGAAAGGGACCGTCATCATCAATGCCGGGTCCACCGGAGGCGCCGGCCTCAGAGGCTTACAAGCCGTCAAGGAAATCCCTTATTCCGTAGTATTAATGCGTTTTCGGAAAAAAGAGACCGGCTCAATTAGTTTATATGCGGCAGATGTCATTAAGGTGTATAATTTAGAAAGAGGCTTTTCTCTGGAAAGAAAATATTTCCAAGAAAAGGAATCTCAACATGAAGGAGTCTGATTAATGAGTACATTTTACTTTGGAGAACTGACTGTCAGTAAGGAAATTAGCAAAGCCCTGGCTGATATGGGTTTCGAGGAGCCAACGCCGATTCAGGCGCAAATTATCCCTTTGATAATGGCTAACAAGGATGCCATTGGACAAGCTCAGACGGGGACCGGTAAAACGGCCGCTTTTGCCATTCCCATGCTGGAAAAAGTCAACCCGCGCCTTGCGCAAGTGCAAGGACTTATTCTAACCCCCACCCGGGAATTGGCGATTCAGGTCGCCGGGGAAACGGCCAAACTGGGCCGCTATAAAAGAATCAAGGCACTGCCTGTTTACGGCGGACAACCCATCGACCGGCAGATCCGGGCTTTACACATGGGGGTGCATATTGTCATCGGCACACCTGGTCGCATTCTGGACCATCTGCACAGAAATACCTTGAATCTGAAAAACGTTCATATGGTGGTTTTGGACGAAGCCGACGAAATGCTGGACATGGGCTTCATCGACGATATCGAGGCAATCCTGCAAAATGTACCGGAAAAAAGGCAATCCCTCTTGTTTTCCGCGACAATGCCGGAACCGATTAAAAAACTCACCAGGAAATACTTAAAGAACCCTGCTTTTGTCACCATCGACCGGGAAAACCTGACCGTTCCCCTTATCCAGCAGTATTACTACGAAATTGCCCAGGGCTCCAAGGTTGATGCCCTGTGCCGGATTTTAGACTACGAGAACTACGATTCCGTGATTATTTTTTGCCGCACCAAACGCAATGTGGACGAATTGGTGGCCAATCTCCAAACCCGGGGTTATTTTGCCGAATCCTTACACGGCGACCTGACCCAGGCACAGAGAGATAAAACGATGAAGGCTTTCCGGCAGGGCGACATCGAATTACTGGTGGCCACCGACGTTGCCGCCAGGGGTCTGGATATTGAGCAGATCAGCCATGTGATTAATTATGATATTCCCCAGGATCCGGAGGTATACGTACATAGAATCGGTCGGACCGGCCGGGCCGGCAGGGAAGGAAAAGCGTTAACTCTTATTGCTCCCCAGGAATACCGTCATCTGCGCATGATCGAAAAGCTGATCAATACCAAAATTAAGAAAATCCCGGTTCCCAGTTTTCAGGAAGTGGTCGCCCAACAAAAGGAAACAATTCAGAAAACCCTCAAGGAGCTTTTGCAAGATAACGATTTGCATGTATACCGGAAGATGGTGGAGGATTTAACGGCTGCTTTCAGTCCCCTGGACATTGCCGCCGCGGCCTTAAAACATGCTTTTGCGCAGCACGGCGCCGAACTTGCGGAAATGGACTTCATGGGGGACTTTGGCAATACCGGGGCCCGAGAAGGGATGGTTCGATTATTTCTTACCATTGGCCGGCAGCAAAACATTACGCCCCGTGAATTGGTGAAAATTATCTCCGAAGAAACCGGGATTCCCCCGAGAGCGGTGGGGAATATCAGCATTCTGGACAAATTTAGTTTTGTGGAAATCCCGGAAGACATGGCCTACCGGGTGATTTACACCCTGGACCGCCAGATGATCAAAGGCCGCAAAATTTCAGTGCAATTAGCCCGGGCCAAGAGTTGACAAACAATCCCAGCTTCGATATAATTTTATCGAACAAATGTTTCGATGAACTTTGGGGTAAAAATGTAGAGGAGGATTTGCATGTCGGATAAAAAGAAAGCGCTGGAATTGGCTCTGTCCAGCATTGAAAAACAGTTTGGCAAAGGTTCCATTATGCGACTGGGTGAAGCGTCCGCCAAATTAGCTGTGGAAACCATCTCTACCGGGATTCTCACTTTGGATGTGGCCTTAGGCGTGGGGGGAGTGCCCCGGGGAAGGGTAATTGAGATTTATGGCCCCGAATCTTCGGGGAAAACCACCGTAGCCTTGCATATCATTGCGGAAGCCCAGAAAAACGGCGGGGTGGCGGCTTTCATCGATGCGGAGCATGCCCTCGATCCCCATTACGCCAGTAAGTTAGGGGTGGATATCGATAATTTGCTCATTTCACAGCCGGATACGGGAGAACAGGCCCTGGAAATCGCCGAGGCCTTGGTGCGCAGTGGGGCGATTGACGTGATTGTGGTGGACTCGGTGGCCGCCTTAGTGCCCCGAGCCGAAATTGAGGGCGAAATGGGCGATGCCCATGTGGGGCTGCAAGCCCGTCTGATGTCCCAGGCCTTACGGAAGCTTACCGGCGCCATCAGTAAATCGAACACCATTGCGGTATTTATCAACCAAATCCGGGAAAAGGTCGGCATAATGTTCGGTAACCCAGAAACTACTCCGGGAGGAAGAGCGCTTAAATTCTATGCTTCGATCCGGATGGAAGTAAGAAAAGTAGAAACCTTAAAACAGGGCACGGATATGGTGGGCAGCCGCACCAGAGTGAAGATCGTGAAGAATAAAATTGCGCCGCCCTTCAAACAGGCCGACTTTGATATTATGTACGGGGAAGGCGTTTCCCGGGAAGGCGCGTTGCTGGATTTGGCCGTGGAAATGGACCTGATCGAGAAAAGCGGCACCTGGTACTCCTATCATGATCAACGGTTAGGTCAGGGCAGGGAAAACGCCCGGCTGTATCTGAAAGAAAACACGGCTCTCTGCCAGGAAATCGAACAAAAGGTGCGCCAGAAATTCATGCCCCAGTTGGAAACAGAGCCGGCCGCACCTGGTAAGGCGGCTTCCGGAGCGAAAAGTATGGAAAAATGAAAAAGAACCCCCTTTCCCTGGCGTTAAAAAAATTGGCTGTTCGCACCGTCAGTAAAAAAGAAATGGATGCTTACTTAGCAAAACACGGTTTTGGGCCGGAGGAACGGCAACAGGTCCTTAGGCAACTCACGGAATGGCGCTATCTCGATGATCAAAAGCTGGCCCAGTACTGGTATGACTATTACATCAAGCATAAGCCCATGGGCTATGCGCTTCTCTCCAGAAAGCTGCAAGAAAAGGGGATTCCCCAGGATTGCCTTGCCGGCGTTTTGGCCGATTACGACGAAGCAACCGAAAGCCGGCTGGCGGAGAGCTTAGCGGAAAAATTCCTCCGGCGCAAAAGCAAAAGTAAATTAATAAAAGTAAAAGAAGCAGCAGGGGAAGAAGAAGAAACTGAAGGCCACATAGAAAGGGCAGAAGCAGCAGAAGTAGGGGCTGAATCTGAAGAAAACGAAGCAGAGAAAACAAGGCAAAAAACGAAGGAAGCTTTACAGCGCCACCTTTGTCGCAAAGGCTTTTCGCCGGCGGTTATCCTTAGAACAACGGAAAAATTGTTTCCGGAATAATTGTACCGGGTGGAGCATGTTCTCCGCTTGACAGCATAACATGAAAGAATTAGAATAAAAGTGGAGAATTGCGGTTTACTATTTCTGCCAATCGGATTTAGTATATATATTTTAATAATGTATATAACTCTAAATCCCCTGCATGGGTTTATAATATGGCGCTATTGAGCGGTACCTATGGCTGATAAGGACATGTACCTGAATATATGGGCATATTGTAAATACCCGTACAAGAAGATATTGGCAGAAAATTGATAACCGAGTTTCTTCGGTTATTCTTTTATTTTCTTGAGAGTATAGGAGGTGAAAGTGATAATTTACTATTGGATTATTGGAATTGCAGCGATCATTGTTGGGGTTTTGGGAGGCTATTTTTTTAGAAAAAAAGTCGCGGAAGAAAAAATAGCTTCGGCGGAAGAAGCGGCGAAAAAGATGCTGGAAGACGCTGAGAAAACAATCGAAGCGAAAAAGAAAGAAACCATTCTGGAAGCCAAGGAAGAAGCACACCGCTTAAGATTGGAATTAGATAAGGAAATCCGCGACCGGCGCAATGAGCTTCAACGTTTGGAAAGGCGTTTGTTACAAAAAGAAGAAACCTTGGATCGCAAAAGCGAAGCACTGGAAAAGAAAGAAGAAAACATTCAAAGTCTCGAACAGGATCTGAATAAGCAAAAGAAAGTGGTAGCTGATACCTTACAGCTCCAAATGACCGAATTACAGCGCATCTCGAACTTATCTTTTGAGCAGGCCCGAGATTTACTGTTAACCCGCGTGGAAGAAGAAATCAAACACGAAACCGCTAAGTTAATCAAAGAATACGAGACGCGGGCCAAAGAAGAAGGCGAGAAAAAAGCCAAAGACATTATTTCTACAGCTATCCAACGTTGTGCTGCCGATTATGTCGCTGAAGCGACGGTCTCAGTGGTGGCTTTGCCCAATGATGAAATGAAAGGGCGCATTATCGGCCGTGAAGGGCGCAACATCAGAACACTGGAGACACTTACCGGCATTGATTTAATCATTGATGATACTCCCGAAGCAGTCATTTTATCAGGATTTGACCCCATCAGAAGGGAAGTAGCCAAAACGGCCTTAGAAAAACTCATCCTGGACGGCCGGATCCATCCGGCGCGGATTGAGGAAATGGTGGAAAAAGCCCAAAAAGAAATTGACCAAAAGATTAAAGAACAAGGCGAGCAAGCTACCTTCGAAACCGGAGTAAACGGCCTCCATGCCGAATTGATTAAACTGTTAGGAAGACTGCAATACCGGACCAGTTATGGGCAAAATGTTTTAAAACATTCCATTGAAGTAGCGCATTTAGCTGGAATCATGGCAGCAGAATTAGGGGTAGACGTTCAACTGGCGAAAAGAGCCGGGCTGCTGCACGACATCGGAAAAGCAATCGATCATGAAGTGGAAGGGCCTCATGTGACCATTGGCGCAGACCTGGCGAAAAAATACCGGGAATCCAACGAGGTGGTGCATGCTATTGCGGCGCACCATGGTGATGAACCATTTAAATCCATTGAAGCTGTTCTGGTTGCGGCGGCTGATGCGATTTCAGCGGCACGCCCAGGGGCGAGAAGAGAAACTTTGGAAGCCTACATCAAGCGTCTGGAGAAATTGGAGGAAATTGCCAACAGTTTTGAGGGCGTTGACCACTCCTATGCGATTCAAGCGGGAAGAGAAGTCCGCATTATCGTAAAACCGGAAAAAATTGATGATGCTACTTCGGTTACCATGGCCCGTGATATTGTGAGCAAAATTGAAGAAAACCTTGATTATCCAGGTCAGATTAAAGTAGTTGTGATTAGAGAAACAAGAGCTGTTGATTATGCCAAATAAGCGACCGATAAGGTCGCTTCCCTTTTTTTCAGCGTGGGGATAGGGTATATTATTAGCAGAAACACGATGTAACTTTGGTAACAGTTAGGAGGAAGGTTATGCTTAAGGTCTTAATGATTGGCGATATTGTTGGCCGTCCGGGCCGTAAAGCCACCAAATATTATTTAAATGCCCACGCCAAAAACTATGATTTCATTATTGCTAACGGAGAAAACGCCGCCGGCGGAACGGGAATTACCCTGGAAATCTTCCGGGAGCTATATGACGCTTCCGTGGACTTTTTCACGATGGGCAACCACGTCTGGGACAAAAAAGAAATCTACCAGTTTATTGAACATGAACCGGCCTTAATCCGACCGGCCAACTATCCCCCCGATACTCCAGGGAAAGGCAGTGCCGTCGTCAAACTGCCCGGTAATATCAAGGTGGGCATCGTGAACCTTTCCGGCCGGGTCTATATGCCGCCCCTGGATTGCCCTTTTCGCACCGGAGATGCACTCGTTGAAAAAATCCGTCGGGAAACCCCGATTATCATTGTGGATTTCCATGCGGAGGCCACCTCGGAAAAAATGGCTCTCGGCTGGTATTTTGACGGCCGTGTTTCCGTCGTGCTAGGGACCCATACCCATATTCAAACCGCCGACGAACGGATTTTGCCCGAGGGAACCGGCTACATCACCGATGTGGGAATGACCGGGCCTTATAATTCGGTTTTAGGGGTAGACAAAGATCTAATCATCAAAAAATTTCTCTCCCAACTGCCGGTCCGTTTTGAAGTGGCGGACGGAGACCTGCAGTTCAACGGCGTATCGCTACAAATCGACGAAAAGACCGGTAAATGTTTGCAGATTAACCGGATTCAAGAAATTATCCCGGCTAAAATGTGTCGATAAAAAGGAAATTTTATTGAAAATTAGAATTAAATTTTGCCAAACTGAAAGGAATTTTTCCACTCGTGTAGAATATATAAACTAATGGAAAATATATAGTATATTACTTATTAACGAGGGAGGTTACAAGAGTGGAAGTTCTGAAGGTATCAGCGAAATCCAGTCCAAACGCGGTTGCCGGTGCATTAGCTGGTGTGATTAGAGAGAGGGGATGTGCCGAAATTCAAGCAATAGGTGCGGGAGCTTTAAATCAATCCGTTAAAGCAGTGGCAATAGCTAGAGGTTTTGTCGCGCCGAGCGGCATAGATTTAATTTGCGTTCCTGCCTTCACTGACATTGTCATCGAAGGTGAAGAGAGAACGGCAATCAAACTGATTGTGGAACCAAGATAGTATTGACACTTTTTTTTAAAGGCCTGTGCGAAAGGATGTGCACAGGTCTTTTTTGTTGTGCGCCTATAGTTGTTTGCTTATATTTTGGCTCACGGTAATATATAATATAGAAGAACTGCCCGGTGAAAGCGCAGGTGTCCGGAGATGTTGATTATCGACGGCCATTGTGATAGCTTACTGGAGCTATATAAAAGCGGCCGGTCCTTTTGGCGGCGGAACCTGCTGGGCCACCTGGATTGGGTTCGCCTGCAGGAAGGAGGGCTGAAGCTGCAGTTTATGGCTATCTACATCGAACCGCAGTATAAGCCGGTGGGCGCTTTGTGCCGTGCGCTTGAACTTATCGACTACTATCAAAGTCTCGTGCGGGAAGGTGCAGGCAAGCTGCTCACGGTTAAGCACAAACAAGATTTGCCGGGACGGCGGAAAGACGCAACAAAACAGCAGGAAGATTGGCCGGAAGTGCAGAAAGAATCATTGGAAGGGCAGGAAAATTCGTCGGGACGGCAGGATAAAGCGAGCCTTGGGGTTTTATTGTCCATTGAAGGGGGAGAAGCCCTGGAAGGGAAACTAAGCTCCCTGCGCCTGCTCTTTCAACTGGGAATCCGGTCCCTCACCTTAACCTGGAATCAAAGAAATCAACTGGCGGACGGCGTTGGAGAAAGCGGGACCAAAGGGGGGTTGACCGCCTTTGGTAGGGAGGTGGTGCGGGAAATGAACCGACTGGGTATGCTCATTGATCTGGCGCACCTTTCCGAATCTGGCTTCTGGGACGTTTTGTCTTTAACCGAAAAACCGGTGGCGGTTACCCATACCTGCTGCTTTGCGCTGCACAGACACCCCCGTAATCTAACCAATGAGCAGCTTTTGGCCATCAAGAATAATCAGGGAATTGTCGGGATTAATTTTTACCCGACTTTTCTGGGGAAACAGAAAAAGATCACGCTGGACCAGGTGGTGGAGCATCTGGAGCACGCTGTTTCCGTCTGTGGCGTGGAACACGTGGGCTTAGGCTCCGATTTTGACGGGATCGAAACAGTGCCCCGGGGGCTTGAAGATGTTTCCAAACTGCCGGCTTTAAGTGAAAAACTGCTGCAACGTGGTTGGAAAAGGGAGGAAGTGGAAAAAATAATGGGAGGTAATTTCTTACGTGTTCTGGAAACTGTCTTACCGGAGCAAACCCTTTCCGAAAATTGATTTGCATGTCCATACGACCGCCTCGGACGGCAAGTTACCACCCCGGGAAGTGGTGCGCTTAGCCTACGAGAAAGGGATCTGCTATTTGGCAATCACGGACCATGATACCGTAGAAGGCTTGCAGGAAGCGGCAGAGGAGGCTTCCAAGTACCAGCCCCACCTGCATTTTATCCCCGGGATCGAATTTAGCACGCTTTTCGAAGCAAAGGAAATCCATTTGCTCGGCTATCAGATTAACTGGACAAGCCGTGACTTTCTCACGGAGCTGACCGGATTGCAGGAAGCTCGCAAAACCCGCGTCCAAAAAATGGTGGACCGGCTCAGTCAAATGGGGTTACCCGTTCGGTTACAGGAGGTGGAACAAAAAGCGCAAGGCAGCAGTATCGGCCGGCCCCATATCGCCTTGGTGCTGAAAGAAAGGGGCATCGTAAAATCAGTTGATGAGGGGTTTAAAAACTACTTAACCCCCGGCTGTCCCGCTTTTGTACCCCGCTTTAAGCTTTCTCCCTTTGCCGCCATTGACCTGGTGCGCGCAGCCGGTGGTATTCCGGTCCTCGCTCATCCGGGCTTAGAGTGCCCGACCGAACTGATTCCGAAGCTAATTAAACATGGATTACAGGGAATCGAAGTATACCATCCGAAAAATGGCCCGGAGCAAAAAGCGCAATTTCTCGAACTGGCGGCCAAGCATCATCTCCTTATAACCGGCGGTTCGGATTTTCACGGGCACGAAGAGGAGGACTACGCGGATTTCGGCGCGATGCGTGTACCGCTTTATACCGCCAGGTTCTTAAAAAGGCGGTCTTGAAGGTTCTGTAGTTTTTGGGCAGGAGTAAAAGCAAAATATCGTTGAGAACAAAAAAGTCGCGCAAGATTAAAAAGCCCGGTGAATATAATAGGAATAAGGTGGAAAGCTATCCTTAGGATTTAAATTGAGGTGAACTGATTTGCCTTGTTACGATGAATTCAGTTATTATAAAAAAAGAATCCTGGACTTGGAAAACCAGGTGAATCAACTCCGGATCAGCAGGCGCGTGCTGATGAATCTGATCGAAAAGATCGAAAGCGACAAAAGAGAAATCTTAACTCAGTTGGAAAAGGAAAAACACAAACTAAAAATGAACAATCAGCGCTATGCCAAGTGGTTGATGGAAAAAAACTCGCGCTATATGCAATTACAGCAGTCCCTGCAGAAAACCAACAACGTCACAAGGGAGGAGTAGTCGTGGCTAAAATCATCCTGATTTCCGGCGGTGCCCGCAGCGGGAAAAGCACTTTTGCCGAACAACTGGCCTTGCAAATGGACAAGCCCATCGCGTATCTGGCAACAGCCCAGGCGCTTGATCAAGAAATGGCAGAACGAATCAAGAATCATCAAAAAAGACGTCCGGCCCATTTATTCCATACCTTCGAAGAACCGTACAACCTAAAGGAGGTTTTGCTCCAACACCATCAGCAATACCGTACCTGGCTGTTGGATTGTCTCACGCTCTATATTTCGAATCTTCTATTCGCTCAGGTTGATGCGAATACGGAAATAAATCAGAATCTTAGCACCGAGCTTGCCGAAAAGCTGCTTAGTCAGCTCAATGCCTTGCTAACAACTTTAGCGGAACTGGAGCTTACTATAATTGTGGTAACCAACGAAGTAGGCTGGGGACTGGTCCCTGCTGATCCAGTCAGCAGAGCCTACCGGGATATCTTAGGCATAGTAAACCAACGGATGGCTGCGGCTGCGGACGAAGTTTATTTACTTACCATGGGCATCCCTTTAAAAATAAAGTAAACTTTGCCATACATCTTTAAGACAAAAAAATCTTAAATAATGGTTAGAGACGGAAGGTGCACAAAGTGAAAGGTTTCTTGCTGGCTCTGCAGTTTTTAACAAGAATTAGGATTGGCTTAAAGAATTCACCCCAAAGTGAAGAGCTCACAAAGGCTACTTTTTATTTCCCCCTGGTCGGGTTCATCATCGGTTTGCTGTTATTTTTCATGGCTTATCTGGGAAAAGAGCTATTCCAATTTCAGCCGCTGACGGTGGCCGCGATGATTTTGGCTACGGAAATCTTCATTACCGGCGGCCTGCACCTGGATGGCTTTATAGATAGCTGTGACGGCATTTTTTCAGGGCGGGAAAGCGCCAGAATTTTGGAAATAATGCGCGACAGCAGGGTCGGGGCCATGGGCGTCCTTTATCTTGCATTATTACTGCTTGGCAAATGGGCGCTTCTTTATGAATTATTGGTTGTAAGCCAAGACCCGCTTCCGTATTATATATTAATCCTGATGCCTTTTGTCGGGCGCTGGGCCATGACTTATGTCATCCTTGCTTATCCCTACGCCCGGCCGGAAGGGCTGGGGCAACCGTTTAAACAAAGTTTGCCGAAGCGAACCTTCCTTTTGATTTCCGGTTATTGTGTGGTGCTGTTGCTTATACTGACGGTTCCTTTGCGTTTTTCCACAGCCTTAGCTCCCGGAATGCGGTCTGTTGGAGCGTGGCTGACGGTTGCTCTAGGGCTTGCGCTTTTAACCTGTTTAGGAGTCAAAATAGGCGCTAACCGGATCCATCGCCGCTTGGGCGGTCATACCGGTGATACCTACGGGGCAATCAATGAACTGACCGAAGTAATTTTTTTAGGTGGTTTTCTGTTCTTAAGCGCCTTGCTTGGCTGATAAAAAAGTCCCAAAAAAACCCGCTTTATTGCGGGTTTTTAAAGACCGGATAGGTGGCGATTCCCGGGAAGAGGGCAGCTTCGTATTTGCCGCCTTCACCCCAGACCAGGTTCGAGACCTTTTGATCATCATAATTAACGGTGACATAATCCTGCTCGTAGCCATTTCCATTTTCGTTCATTAAAATATAATTAATATTAATGATCTTGTTTTCCCGGTATAGAATATGGGTGATGATCATATTTTCGCCCAGGGATTTCAGTTTAAAAAGCACCTCTTGGGCGCCTTCAAAGGCCAGGAACTGTTCAAGGGTAATTGGAATGGCGCCGTATTCCTGCAGCTTGATTTTGCGGGGTTCATCCACCTCGATGCAGTAGAAGTAATAATCCTTCCAGGAGTTGCCCCTGTTATCGCTGTAATGGTCATGAGCGTTATACCGCAGGATGAACTGCCCGTTTTCCTGGCTGAGCTGCCCGTTTTCCTGGGTGAACTGCCCGTTTTCGCATTCGAACATTTTGACCGGTTTGTTGCCGCCGACCCCATACCAATAGGTGCTGGGCAGGCCATCTGAAGCGGCGCTGGTCTCAAGACCCAGGATTTTTACCTTGTTGATTTCGATAATTTGGGCTTCTATAAAGGGAAAGGAACTAAAATTGTCCTTAACCAGGGTAACCTGGTCTTTGTTCACAAACCAGACCTTCCCGTTGAGCCAGTTGCCTTGCTCATCCTTGTTACCTGTTAGAATAAAGGCTTCTGGGGTGCCGTTTCCGTCAAAATCGTCATAAAAGACTGCCAGGACAATCTCGTTATATTTTTCCTGAAACTTATTCACCAAAGCGCTTTCGCTGGAGCCCAATCGGAAGAATATAAAGAGGCCGACTGCCAACAAGCCAATGATGAGGCCCAACAAACCGATTTTTTTCCGCATCGTTTGAACCTCCCTGCCCAGATCACTGTGCCAATATATTCCTTATCTACAGTTATATCATAACACAGCCCTTAAAAAGTTCAATCAAAAACAAGTGTGCTTTTTGCATATTTAGCTCATTCTAAAGGAGGAAATGTAGTGACCACCCAAATTATTTTTGTCCGGCATGGGCAAACCGAGTGGAATTACCTGAGCCGGTATCAAGGCCATACCGATGTGGTTTTAAGCGAAGAGGGGATCAAACAGGCCCACGCCCTGCGCGAAAGGTTTAAGCAGGCGAAACTTGAGGCAATCTATAGTAGTGATCTCCAAAGAGCGATTAAAACCGCCGAAATCATCAACAAGGAGCATCAGCTTCCCCTGCAAATTTTGCCCGAACTACGGGAAATCTATTTCGGCGAGTGGGAAGGTTTGACCCACCGGCAAATCGAAGAACAATACGCGGACTTGCTCCACCAATGGTGGACTACACCTCATTTAGTCCAGATCCCGGGAGGAGAGAGTTTAGACAACGTACAAAAAAGAAGCATGCGGGCGCTTAAAAAGATTCTTGCCCAATATCAAAGCGGACAAATCATGATTGTGGCCCATGGCGTGATCATCGCCACCATGATTTGCGGGCTCCTGGATATACCCCAAAGCAGAATGGTCGAATACAAACAAGATAACACCGCCGTGACCATGGTGACCGTCTCGCCCCAAAAAGCCACCCTGGATTATTACAATGACCTGACCCACCTGAAACCCCTTGAAAAACTGGGATAAAACGTCATCCGGCAAGGCGCAAAGCAATTCTTAAATTGAAACAAGAAGGGGGAGGAACCGTTGGCTTTTTCCCGAAACAGCCGCAGTAAATGGAAGCTGATTTGGAACTTGCCGCAGCTTCTGAAGAAAACCTGGGCGCTTTTAAAGAATCCTCATGTCCCCGGCGAAAGGAAAATCATCTTTCTGCTCCTGGCGCTGGCTTATTTCCTGTGGCCCCTGGACCTGATTCCCGACTTTCCATTGCTGGGTCAGCTTGATGATTTAGGGATTCTTTTTCTCCTCATGAATTGGTTCGTGAGCAAAAGCCCAAAGAAGGATCCGGAGGCTATCGAGGCCGATTATTACGTTATTGATCAGGACCAGGAGCCGCCCCAGGAAAAAGAATCATAAAAATTTCGTTATTCTTGACGCAAAGCCGGCTCAATATGTTATAATGCCAATAATATAACTGCGTAATTCAAATCAACAAGAAGAGGAGGGGGTATCGTGAAAGAGAACGGACTCTTGACTCACCCGGAGTCATATCAAGATAAATTCGGAAAAGTTGGCCTGACTTTTGACGATGTCCTGTTGGTCCCGGCCCGTTCGGAAGTGCTACCCAGGGATGTAGATGTTGCCACCAGGACA
>Ga0208823_1000025_pt1 | contig 121130 bp, 121 predicted proteins | sample AD_UKC075_MetaG_FD_184440 | JGI IMG/M metagenome (GOLD analysis project Ga0208823, IMG submission 184440) | Active sludge microbial communities of municipal wastewater-treating anaerobic digesters from USA - AD_UKC075_MetaG (SPAdes) (version 2) | ecosystem: Engineered > Bioreactor > Anaerobic...
GGTCCGTAGGCCGAGTTCTCGGTGGAGGAGCCCATCGCGAACTCGTCCATATTGGTCTTGCCCAGGATCGGGATGCCGGCGGCGCGGATGTTGGCGGTGACCGTCGCGTCGTACGGCGACATCCAGCCCTCGAGGATCCGCGAGCCGCAGGTCGTCGGCATGTCAACGGTGGTGAAGACGTCCTTGAGTGCCAACGGAACCCCGGCCAGCCCGGAGGGCAGGTCATCGCCGGCGGCCACCGTGGCGTCCACCGCCGCGGCGGTGGCCAGCGCCTGCTCGGCCGCGACGTGCAGGAAGGCGTGATAGCGGTCGTCGGTGGCGGCTATCTGGTCCAGGCAGGCCTGGGTGACCTCGACCGAGCTCAGTTCCTTCGCGGCGATCTTGGCGCCGAGGGTGGCGGCGTCGAGGCGGATCACGTCGCTCATGCCCCCTCCCCCAGGATCTGCGGGACGGCGAAGCGGCCCTCATCGGCGGCGGGCGCCTCGGCCAGCGCCTGCTCCTGGGGCAGGCTCGGCGCAACGACGTCGGGCCTGGTGACGTTGACATCGCGCAGCGGGTTGCCCGTCGGCGTCACCCCGGTGACGTCAACCGCCTGAATCTGGCCGACATAGCCGAGGATCGCGTCGAGTTGGCCCGCGAAGGAGTCGAGTTCGTCATCGGTCAGGGCGAGGCGGGCCAGCTTGGCCAGCTTGGCCACATCTTCCCGGGAGATCGTGGACACGGGGTCTGAGCCTAGCGTCCGGGCCCGGCGGACCGGCGATCACGCGGGTCATCGGGCCGGCGCTCATCCACAGGGCGGGTCCGCACGGTTCGAACCGGGGCCGGAGTTGTGAAAAAGTGGGCGGGTGCCGTCTTATTTGCTGCGCGTCGAACTTGAGGACCGCCCCGGCAGCCTGGGGTCACTGGCGGTGGCGCTGGGCTCGGTGGGGGCCGACATCCTGTCTCTCGACGTTGTCGAGCGCGGTCCCGGCTACGCCGTCGACGACCTCGTGGTCGATCTTCCCAACGGTGCGATGCCGGACATGCTGATCAGCGCGGCCGAAGCGCTCCGGGGCGTGCGGGTGGACACCATCCGGCCGCACACCGGTCTGTTGGAGGCGCATCGCGAACTCGAACTCATCGATCACGTCGCCGCCGGCGGCGACCGCCCGACCAAACTTCAGATCCTTGTCGATGAGGCGCCGCGGGTGCTGCGGGTGGGCTGGTGCACGGTGGTGCGGCTGACCGAGGCCGGCTCGGAGCGGGTGGTGGGCAGCTCCGGCGCGCCCGAAACCCAGGCCGCGGCCACGCCCTGGCTTCCGCTGGACAAGCCCGCCGCGCTGGACGGTTCGGCGGACTGGGTTCCGACGCTGTGGCGGGATATGCACACCACGCTGGCCGCGGCGCCGCTCGGGGATCCCGGCACCGCCATCGTGCTCGGCCGCCCCGGCGGGCCGGAGTTCCGGCCCTCAGAGGTCGCCCGGCTCGGGTATCTCGCCGGGATCGTCTCCGGTCTGCTGGGTTAGCCCGACTTCCGCGGGCTGCGCCGGCGGGCCGTCGGCCAGCAACGCCCGGAAACCGTCCTCGTCCAGAATCGGCACCCCGAGCTCGACGGCCTTGTCGTATTTGGAGCCGGGGGCGTCGCCGGCGACGACGAACGACGTCTTCTTCGACACCGACCCGGCCGCCTTCCCGCCGCGGACGATGATCGCCTCCCTGGCCTGGTCGCGGGAGAAGCCGGTCAACGAACCGGTCACCACGATGGTCAGGCCCGCCAGGGTCGGTTCGATACCGGTGTCGCGCTCGTCGGCCATCCGCACCCCGGCGGCCCGCCATTTCTCCACGATGGCGCGGTGCCAGTCCACCTCGAACCACTCCCGCAACGCCGCCGCGATCGTGGGACCGACACCCTCGACGTCGGCGAGCTGCTGTTCGCCGGCGGACATGATCGCCTCCAGGCTGCCGAACGCGGTGGCCAGCGCCCGAGCCGCCGTCGGCCCGACATGCCGGATCGACAGCGCCACCAGGATCCGCCACAGCGGGCGGTCCTTAGCCGTGTCGAGGTTGGCCAGCAGCCGTTTGGCGTTGGCCGACAACTCGCCTTTCGTGGTCCGGAAAAAGTCCGCCCGGGCGAGGTCGTCGGCGGTCAGGTCGAAGAGATCCCCCTCGTCGGTGATGACCCCGGCCGTCAGCAGCGCGATCGCCGCCTCGTAACCGAGTCCTTCGATGTCGAGGGCACCCCGCCCGGCGATGTGGAACACCCGCTCCCGCAACTGGGCCGGGCAGGTCCGGGCGTTCGGGCAGCGGATGTCGACGTCACCCTCCTTGGCCGGAGCCAGTGGGGTGCCGCATTCGGGGCAGTGGGTGGGCATCACGAATTCGCGTTCGGTGCCGTCGCGCAGGTCGACGACGGGGCCGAGCACCTCGGGGATCACGTCACCGGCCTTGCGGATCACCACGGTGTCCCCGATCAGCACACCCTTGCGCTTGACCTCCGCGGCGTTGTGCAGGGTCGCCAGACCGACCGTCGATCCGGCGACCCGCACCGGGTCCATGAACGCGAACGGCGTCACCCGGCCGGTTCGGCCGACGTTGACCCGGATGTCGCGCAGCCTGGTCTGGGCCTCCTCCGGCGGGTACTTGTAGGCCACCGCCCACCGCGGTGCGCGAGACGTCGCACCGAGTCGGCGTTGCTGGGCGAACTCGTTGAGTTTGACCACCACACCGTCGATCTCGTGCTCGATGGCGTGCCGGCGCTCCCCCCAGTAGTCGATGCGCTCCCGCACCGCATCCAGACCCCGGACCAGGGTGGTGTTGCCGGAGACCGGCAGCCCCCACGCCTTCAGTGCGACATAGGCGTCCTGCAGGGTGCTCGGGGTGAACCCGTCGGTGAAACCGATGCCGTGGCAGATCATCCGAAGCGGCCGGCGCGCGGTCACCGCGGGGTTCTTCTGCCGCAGCGACCCGGCGGCGCTGTTGCGCGGATTGGCGAACGGCGCCTTTCCGTCGGCGACCAGGCTGGCGTTGAGGTTCTGGAAGTCGGCGACCATGAAGAACACCTCCCCGCGCACCTCCAGCACGGCGGGGACGGGGAAATCGTCTGCGGCGGTGAGGATTTCCGGGATGTCATTGATGGTGCGGGCGTTGAGCGTGACATCCTCGCCGACCCGGCCGTCGCCGCGGGTGGCGGCCCGTTCCAGTCGGCCGTCCCGGTAGACGAGGGCGATCGCGACGCCGTCGACCTTGAGCTCGCACAGGTAGTCGGGCTCGGGGCCGATCTCGCCTTCCACCCGGCTCGCCCAGGCGGCCAGTTCGTCGGCGTTGAACACGTCGTCGAGGCTGAGCATCCGGTCGAGGTGCTCGGCGGCGCTGAAGTCGGTCGCGAACCCGGCGCCGCCGACGAGTTGGGTGGGCGAGTCGGGCACCCGCAGTTCGGGATACCGCTCCTCCAGGGCCACCAGGTCGTTGAAGAGCGCGTCGAAGTCGGCATCCGAGATGACCGGAGCGTCCTTGATGTAGTAGCGGAACTGGTGTTCGCGGACCTCGTCGGCAAGTTGCTGCCAGCGCCGCCGCACGTCCGGGTCGATCGGGTCGGTGTCCGAATCGTCGCGAGCCATCCCCGCAGGTTAATCGGGCCGGCCGACACCGAGGCGATCCGGGGCGGCACGGCGGGAATCCACCCGCCGACTGGTGTTTCATTGCTGCATGACGGTGACACCGGGAACGCGCTCCCCCTTGCGTCGGGGCTGGGTGAGCGCCCAGGCGGTGGCGGTCGGTTGTCTCCTGGTCGCGGCCTGTGCCTCCCCGGCGCCACCGCCGTCCGACGAGGCGAAGACGCCCCCGGAGGCGCCCCAGAAACCGCTGACGTGGACGCGGTGCGGGGAACTTCCGGGCGAGGTCCGCGAATGCTCAACCCTGACCGTGCCGCTGGAATACTCCGACCCCGACGGCCCCAGCATCGAACTGGCACTGGCCAGGATTCCGGCCCGCGGACCCGGCGAGAGGGTCGGCTCGATCCTGGTCGACCCGGGTGGTCCCGGGATCTCCGGGGTCGACGAGATTCTCACGCTGCCCTACCAACTCAGCCCCGCGGTGGAGGCCCGCTACGACATCGTCGGGTGGGATCGTCGCGCGGTCGGCAAGAGCAGCCCGTTGTGGTGTCGCACCCCGGATGAGATGGGTGACTACGCCCGGGCCCTGGCGAGCGCCCAGTGGTCGACGGCGGCCGACTCCCCCGAGGTCGAGCGCTGGGCCGCCCAGGCCCGGGCGTTCTCCGAGGGGTGCGCGACCCGCAACCCGGATCTGGTGGGCCATATCGGGACTCGTGACTCGGCCCGCGACATGGAGTCGATCCGGGTGGCGCTGGGCGAACCGGCGATGAACTATGTGGGCTGGTCGCACGGGACGAAGTTGGCCGCGTTCTACATCGACCAGTACCCGCAGAACGTTGGCCGCATGGTGCTCGACAGCGCGATCGACCCGTCGCTGTCGATCGACGAGTATAACCGGGGCCAGTCGCAGGGGCTGGAGGCCCAGTTGATGCGGTTCGTGGACTACTGCACCGCCGCCGGCGACTGCCCACTGCCGGCCGACCACGCCGCCGCCACCGACGCGCTGAAGACCTATCTGCTGTCCCTTCCCGAAGCGAGCGACGACCCGGGGACCGCCACCCGGGCCGACGCGATGGCCGCCCTCGCCGAGGCGATGTACATCCCGCCGGACTCCTTCCCGGTCCTGCTGCAGGCTCTGCGGGACGGTCTGGCCGGCGACGGGACCGGGCTGATCGACATCGGCGGGTTGCGTGCGGCCCGGTCGAACCGGGCCCAGGCCCTGTACGCCATCAACTGCTATGACTCCACCCCGACACCCGATGTCGCCGGCACTGCGGCCCTGGCCGGGCAATGGAACGCCGACACCCCCATCTTCGGGTCCATCAACGCCTGGGGCGGTTTGCGCTGCAGCACCTTCCCGGCCCACGACCCGATCGGGCCGAAACAGGTGCGCGGCGAGGGCGCGCCACCGGTGGTCGTCGTCGGAGCCCTCGACGACGGGGCGACACCGATCGCGTGGTCCAGAGCCCTTGCCGAACAGCTCGTTTCGGCCCGGTTGGTGGTCGCCGATACCGATGTGCACTCGGTGTACCCGACCTACAACCGATGCGTCACAAGGATTGTGGACGACTATCTGCTGGACGGCGTCGCCCCGCCCCGGTTCTCAGACTGTCCCGCGGACTGACGAGCCCTAGACGGCAGCCGGGTCCTGCGCCAGGGCGTCGGCCGCACGCTGAGTGAGCGCGGTCGCCGTTTTCGCCCACGCCGCGGTGGCACCGGCCAGGCCGCAAGCCGGGCTGAGACCGACCCGTTCGCCGAGGACCGCACGCGGGAATCCCAGCCGATCGGTGACGACCGCCGCGGCGGCGGCCACCTGCTCGAAGCTGGGGACGGGATCGACGGCGGCGATGGGCAGCAGGCCGAGCACCGCGGTGCGGCCGGAGTCGATGAAGCCGCCGAGACCGTCGCGACCGCGATCGTCGAGCGTGGCCAGATCGACACTGACCGCGCTGACCGCGCTGCGGCGCAGCACATCCCACGGGACATCCGCGGCGCAGCAGTGTACGAGCGCATCGCCGCCGACCGCCGTCACGCACTCGTCGAGCAGTGCCACGGCGGTGGCCTCGTCCACCGGATGCACCGGGGCCAGGACACTCGCCCCCGCCAGCCGGCCCGCCAGCGCGGCGGGCAACAACGGCTCGTCGAACTGGACGACGACCGTCGTCGACAGCCGGCGGGAGACCTCGGCCCGGTGGGTCGCCATCCCCTCCGCCAGTGAGGTGGTGAGGTCGCGGACCGCGCCGGGGTCGGTGATGGCGCGGTGGCCGTTGGCCAGTTCCAGCTGTGCGGCCAGGGTGATCGGGCCCGGGCACTGCACCTTCACCGCACGACCCGACCGCGCGCCCCCGGCCTTGTCCCAGGCCTCCTCAAGGGCATCGAGATCTTCGCCGAGCAGACTGACCGCCCGCCGGGTCACCGCGCCAGGCCGGGCCGCCACCCGATAGCCGCGCGGGACGATGTCGATGGCGATATCGACCAGCAGCGCACCGGCCCGGCCGATCGAGTCTGCGCCGACGCCCCGGTCGGGAAGCTCCGGCAGATACGGGAGACGGTCCAGCTCACCGACGACGATCTCCGCGGCCGTGCGGACGGAGCGCCCCGGCCAGGAGCCGATACCGGTGGCGGTGGCGAAGGTGGTCACCGCCCAAACTTACGCGGCGGGTTGCGCGCGTACCGTCCTCGCGGGCTTTGCGCCGTCACCGCCGGGCCGCGACGCCGGCTCCCCCCGACCTTCGGGCGGTGGGCGGTTCTCCGCGGTCGCACTGCGCGCATCGGCGCCCGGCTGATGCGATGCTCGGGCAGTCCGGAGCACACGGACCGTCCCGGAATCCGTCGCGCGGGCGGCCGCGGGCCGCGGTGGGATCCCGGCGGAGCGCGGGAGATCCACCGCCTGCTGAGCGTCCGCCTGCTCCTGGCTGGTGGGACGGTCATAGCTCTTCTCGATCTGCTCGCGCAACGGGGCGTCGAGGGCGTCGGCGACCGCGCCCAGCCCCACCCAGCGCAGTGGGGTGAGCAATGGCAGCCGATCGTTGCGCACCATCGTGTAGGTCATGGCGCCGTTTTGCCAGGTCACCAGGTTTCCTGCCGCCGCTTCGGCCGCGAGGTCCATCGCGTCGTAGACGGTCGGATGGACCAGGAACATCCCGGCGACGGCGTTGGCGGCCGCCAGCAGGCTGAACCGGGCCGGCCAGTCGGCCCAGCCGTCGTACTGGCTCCACAGTTCGGTCACCGCGAAGCCGGAATCGGTCGGGACCTTCGGCGCCCAGGGCACCCCGTAGGTGTTCTCCGGATCACCGACGAGCAGGAACGACGTCGTCTCCGGGTCGACGACGGAGGTCGGCGCGTAGTTGCGGAGCCAGAAGCCGGCGATCTGAGCACCCTGGGAGAAGCCGAAGACGAGTTTCTCGGCGCCATCGGCAACGAGCTGGTCGTCGAGGGTGGCCGCGCCGGCCGAGATCGGTCCGTCCTCGCCGAAGACGCCGTCGCGGTGGGACAGGTCCAACGACGCCGCGGTCGGAACCCGTTCGCAGTCGTAGACCTCGCACACCGCGCCGCCGAACAGGTTCGGGGTCGATTCGACGAGGTTGAGGTTCAGCGGTTCGACGGTGTAGGCGGTCGCCGCGGCGGCGTCGGCCGAACCCGCGATCGCTCCCCCGCCCATGATCAACGCGGCGGCGAGAGCGGCCGCCGACACCCGAGTCCTCACCGGGGAGTCCTCACGCGGGGCTCTCGTCGTCCGCCACCGAAAGAGTTGCACTGCCGAGCACCTCATCACCGGCCGGATCGGGCCGGTACAGCACCATGGTCTGGCCCGGCGCCACTCCCCGCAACGGCTCCCGCAGTCTGACCCTTACCCGGTCGTCGACGAGTTCGGCCACCGCGGCCGCGACCCCACCGTGCGCCCGGACCTGCACCTCGCACTCGATCTCGCCGACCGGCGGCTGTCCCGAGGTGAACACCGGCCGACGACCCGTCAGGGCCCACACCTCGAGGTCCTCGGCTGTGCCGACCCGGACGGTCCCGGTGTCGGCGTCGATGGCGGTGACGTAGCGGGGTCTGCCGTCCGGCCCGGGGCCCGCGATGCCCAGGCCCTTGCGCTGGCCGATGGTGAAACCGTGCACGCCGTCGTGGCGGGCGAGCACCTGGCCGGCCTCATCGACCACCGCCCCGGGCCGGACCCCGATCCGCGCACCGAGAAACGCCCGGGTGTCGCCCGAGGGGATGAAGCAGATGTCGTGGCTGTCCGGCTTTGCCGCGACCGCCAGGCCCCGGTCAGCGGCCTCCTGACGGATGTCGGGCTTGGAAGTGTCGCCGATCGGGAACACCGCCCGGCGCAACTGCTCGGCGCTGAGTACCCCGAGTACGTAGGACTGGTCCTTGTCGCGGTCCACCGCCCGGCGCAGTCGGCCCTCCGACAGGCGGGCGTAGTGGCCGGTGGCCACCGCGTCGAAGCCCAGGGCGACCGCCCGGGCGGCCAGCGCGGAGAACTTGATGGCCTCGTTGCACCGCACGCACGGGTTGGGGGTCTCGCCGCGGGCGTAGGACGACACGAAGTCGTCGATCACCTCGGCCTTGAAAGCGTCGGCGAAATCCCAGACGTAGAAGGGGATTCCGAGGACATCGGCGACCCTGCGGGCATCACCGGCGTCCTCCTTGGAGCAGCATCCCCGAGAACCGGTGCGCAGCGTCCCGGGAGCGCTGGACAACGCGAGGTGCACACCGACGACATCGTGTCCGGCGTCGACCATGCGGGCCGTGGCGACCGAGGAGTCGACGCCGCCGCTCATCGCGGCCAGCACTCTCATCGCGCGCTCCCCCGCAGGGCTGCCCCGGCTCCGGCCAGCGCGGCCTGCCGGGCGCGTTCCACGACCGTCGGCAGCACCGCCAGCACTGCGTCGACGTCGGCGTCGGTACTGGTGTGACCCAGGGACATTCGCAGCGATCCGCGGGCCTCGCCGGCCTCCCGGCCCATCGCGAGCAGCACGTGCGAAGCCTGCGCCACCCCGGCGGTACAGGCCGACCCGGTCGAGCACTCGATCCCGTTGGCGTCGAGCAGCATCAGCAGCGAATCCCCCTCGCAGCCGCGGAAGGTCAGGTTGACGTTTCCGGGCAGCCGATGACCTCCCCCGGGATCCGCGCCGTTGAGAACGACGTCGCCGATACCGCCCAGGACACCGGTGATGAGGCGATCCCGCAGCGCCGCCAGCCGAGCGGAGGTGTCCTCCAACGCGCCGACCGCGATCTCGGCCGCCGTGGCCATCGCGACGGCTCCCGGGACATCCGGTGTTCCGGATCGGACATCGCGCTCCTGCCCGCCGCCGTGCAGCAGTGGTACGCACGCGGTGTCGCGACGCAGGAGCAGTGCGCCCACCCCGGTGGGTCCGCCGAACTTGTGCGCGGTGATGCTCATGGCGGCCAGTCCGGAACCGGCGAAGTCGACCGGTATCTGGCCGACGGCCTGGACCGCGTCGCTGTGCACGGGCACCCCGAACTCCGCTGCCACCGAAGCGATCTCGGCCACCGGCATGACGGTGCCGACCTCGTTGTTGGCGGTCATCACCGAGACCAGGGCGACGTCATCGTGGCGGGTGAGGACCTCGCGAAGCGCCGTCGCGGTGACCGATCCGTCGGCGGCGGTGGGCAGGAAACTCACCTGTGCGCCCTCGTGTTCGGCCAGCCATTCGACCGCGTCGAGTACGGCGTGGTGTTCCACCGCGGTGGTGACGATGCGCCGCCGCCGCGGGTCGGCGTCGCGCCGGGCCCAGAAGATGCCCTTGACAGCCAGGTTGTCGCTCTCGGTGCCACCGGCGGTGAAGATCACCTCGGAGGGCCGCGCACCGAGGCGCGCGGCCAGGCTCTCCCGGGACTCCTCCAGTCGGCGGCGCGCGGCCCGCCCGGAGGCGTGCAGGGATGAGGCGTTACCCACAGACGCCATCGCGGCCGCCATCGCCTCGATGGCTTCGGCGTGCATCGGGGTGGTGGCGGCGTGGTCGAGATAAACCGACCGGCTGTGGCTCATGACCTGATCAGGATACCGGCCTGGCCTGGACTGCCCGGTCGGCAATGACTCGGCAATGACTCGGCAATGGCCCGGCAATGACAAGGGCCCCCACCGCGCTCCGATGAGCACGGCAGGGGCCCTGACAAGGCTGAGCTTCTCAGCCCTTACGAGCCTTGACCGCCTCGGTCAGCTGCGGAGCGACGCTGAACAGGTCCCCGACGATGCCGTAGTCGGCGATTTCGAAGATCGGCGCTTCCTCGTCCTTGTTGACCGCAACGATGGTCTTCGAGGTCTGCATACCGGCCCGGTGCTGGATCGCCCCGGAAATGCCGAGGGCGATGTACAGCTGCGGGGCGACGGTCTTGCCGGTCTGACCGATCTGGAACTGACCCGGGTAGTAACCGGAGTCCACCGCGGCACGCGAGGCGCCGACGGCACCTCCCATGGAGTCCGCGAGTTCCTCGACGACGGTGAACTTCTCGGCGCTGCCCACACCGCGTCCGCCGGCGACCACGATGCTGGCCTCGGTGAGCTCCGGACGGTCGCCGGCGACGGCGGGCTGCCGGGCGGTGATCCGGGTGGCGTTCTCCGCCGGGGCCGGGACCTCGATGCTGACCTGCTCGCCGGCACCGGCCGCGGGGACGGGTTCGATCGCGCCGGGACGCACGGTCATGACCGGCACCTCGCCGGTCACCTTGGCCTCGACGGTGAAGGCACCGCCGAAGATCGAGTGCACGCCGGTGCCGTCCGCCTTCACGTCGACGACGTCGGAGAGGACGCCGGTGCCGATGCGGGCGGCCAACCGGCCGGCGATCTCCTTGCCGTCGGCGGTCGCCGGGATCAGCACCGCGGCCGGGGTGGCCGACTCGATCAGATTCGCCAGCACGTCGACGAACGGGGTGATCAGGTAGTTCGCCGCGTCGTCGGACTCGGCGACGTAGATCTTGGCGGCGCCGGCGGCCTTGAGATCCTCGACCAGCGGAGCGGCGGTGCCGGGAGCGCCGATCACCACCGCCGCCGGATCGCCCAGGGTGCGGGCGGCGGTGAGCAGTTCGCTGGTGACCTTCTTGACCGCGCCGTCGGAGTGCTCGACGAGCACCAGTACTTCAGCCATTGCAGTTCTCTTTCTCGGAAGTCGTTCTCGAAAGTCGGTGAATTAGATGATCTTCTGGGCGACCAGGTACTCGGCGATTCTGGTGCCGCCGTCGCCCTCGTCGGCCACCTTCTCGCCGGCCGTCTTCGGCGGCTTCGGGGTGGAGTTCAGGACGGTCGACCCGGCGTTCTCGCGACCGACCTCGTCGGCCTCGACGCCGATGTCGGCGAGCGTCAGGGTGGCCACTTCCTTCTTCTTGGCGGCCATGATGCCCTTGAAGGAGGGGAAGCGCGGCTCGTTGATCTTCTCGGTGACGCTGACGATGGCCGGCAGCGTGGCCTCGACGCTGAACACGCCCTCGTCGGTCTCCCGCTCTCCGCTGATCGTCGAGCCCTCGACGGTGATCTTGCGCATGTGGGTCAGCTGAGGCAGACCCAGGTACTCGGCGATGATCGCCGGAACCGCACCGCCGGTGCCGTCGGTCGCCTCGTTGCCGGCGATCACGAGTTCGACACCCTCGACAGCGCCCAGTGCCCGGGCCAGCGCCCAGCCGGTCTGCACCATGTCGGATCCGTGCAGACGGTCGTCGAGCAGGTGCACGCCCTTGTCGGCTCCCATCGACAGCGCCTTGCGGATCGCCTCGGTGGCACGCGCCGGGCCGGCGGTCAGCACCGTGACGGTGCTCGCCTCGGGGGCCCCGCCGGCGGCGATCTCCCGCTCCTTGATCAGCAGCGCCTCCTCGACGGCGCGCTCGTTGATCTCGTCCAGCACGGCATCGGCCGCCTCGCGATCGAGAGTCCAGTCATCGGCGGAGAGCTTGCGCTCCGACCACGTATCTGGAACCTGTTTGATCAGCACAACGATGTTCGTCATCGTCTTCTCGGTCCTCCTGGCAGGCATCCGGCGGCCGACCGGCCGCTGGCTTTGGGTCTGTTAAACGCTGACCACATCATGTTACTAGCCGGTAACTTGTGGTGGTTCGCACCCTAACGATAGCTGGCCGGAGAGGGTGTTCCCGCAGGCCCGGCGACACCGGGCAGGTTGGGGATATCGAGGTTTCGACGTTAGCCTGCGAGGCGATGAGCACGCACCTGACCAACCCCGCCGAAGGCGGTCTGCCGCTGACCGGCGAGCGGACCGTGCCGGGCCTGGCGGAGGAGAACTACTGGTTCCGCCGACACGAGGTCGCCTACCAGTACTGCGCCCCCATGTGCGCAGGTCAGGACGTATTGGAGGCCGGCTGCGGAGAGGGTTACGGCGCCGCTCTGCTGGCCGAGACCGCACGGCGGGTGGTGGCCGTCGACTACGACGCGGCCACCGTTGCGCACGTGCGTTCCCGCTACCCGTCGGTGGAGGTCACCGAGGGAAATCTGGCGGCGCTACCCCTGCCCGACGCGGCCGTGGACGTGGTGGTGAACTTCCAGGTCATCGAGCATTTGTGGGATCAGCCACAGTTCATTACCGAATGCTTACGGGTGCTGCGCCCGGGCGGTCTGCTGCTGATGTCGACGCCGAACCGGATCACCTTCACCCCGGGCAGCGACACCCCGGTCAACCCGTTCCACACCCGCGAACTCAACGCCGCCGAGCTGGCCGAACTTCTCACCGACGGCGGATTCGAGCTGCGCACGATGTCCGGCGTGTTCCACGGGCCGGCCCTGGCCGCTCTCGACGTACGGCACGGCGGTTCGATCATCGAGGCCCAGATCGCCCGCGCCCTGGCCGACGCTCCGTGGCCGGCGGACCTGCTGGCCGATGTCGCGGCGGTCCGCTGTGCGGACTTCGACATCGTCGACGCCGGACCTCTCCCCGGGTCGCTTCGCTCCTGCCCACAGGCCGAACGGGACATCGACGACAGCCTGGACCTGCTGGCGATCGCTGTGCGGCCATGAGGGGATCCGGGCTTGTCTGAGGTTCCCAGGGTCCCCGGCCAGTTCTCCCTGGTCCTGCACACCCACCTGCCCTGGCTCGCACACCACGGCCGCTGGCCGGTCGGCGAGGAGTGGCTCTACCAGTCCTGGGCGGCGTCCTACCTGCCGCTGATGCGGGTGCTGCGGGAGTTGGCCGCCGAGGGCCGCCGCGGGGTCCTGACGCTGGGGATGACGCCGGTGGTCACCGCCCAACTCGACGACCCGTACTGCCTCGACGGGATGCACCGCTGGCTGGCGAACTGGCAGCTGCGCGCCCAGGAAGCCGCCACCCTGCACACCCCCACCGGCGCCGCGGCAGGGTCGGCGACGACACCGGAGGCGTTACGGCAGTTCGGGGTTCGCGAGCACGCCGAGGCGACCGCCGCACTGGAGGACTTCACCGTCCGGTGGCGCCACGGCGCCAGCCCGCTGCTCCGCGAACTCATCGAGTCCGGCACGGTGGAACTGCTCGGCGGACCGTTGGCGCACCCGTTCCAGCCGCTTCTGGCGCCGCGACTGCGGGAGTTCGCGCTCCGCGAGGGGCTCGCCGACGCCGGCCAGCGATTCGGCCACACCCCGGGCGGGATCTGGGCGCCCGAATGCGCCTACGCGCCCGGGATGGAGTACGGCTACCGCGACGCCGGCGTCCGGCACTTCATGGTCGACGGCCCCTCGCTGCACGGCGACACCGCGCTGGGCCGCCCGGTCGGCGACAGCGGTGTGGTGGCCTTCGGCCGCGACCTGCAGGTCAGCTACCGGGTCTGGTCGCCCAAGTCCGGTTACCCCGGACACGCCGCCTACCGCGATTTCCACACCCACGACCACCTCACCGGACTGAAGCCGGCCCGGGTCACCGGCCGCGCGGTGCCCTCGGAGGCCAAGGCCCCGTACGACCCGATCCGCGCCGACCACGCCATCGACGTTCATGTCGCCGACTTCGTCGACCTGGTGCGGTCGCGGCTGATCGGCGAATCCGACCGCATCGGCCGGCCCGCCCACGTCGTCGCCGCGTTCGACACCGAACTGTTCGGACACTGGTGGTACGAGGGCCCGACCTGGCTGGCCCGACTGCTGCGGGCGCTGCCCGAGGCCGGTATCCGGGTCGGCACGCTGAGCGACGCCCTGGCGGGCGGATTCGTCGGCACCCCGGTGGAGCTGCCGCCGAGCTCGTGGGGCTCGGGCAAGGACTGGCAGGTCTGGTCCGGGCCGAAGGTGGCCGACCTGGTCGCGCTGAACTCCGAGGTCGTCGACACCGCCCTGGCCTGTGTCGACAAGGCCCTGGCGCAGACCGGCTCCGCGCCGACCCGCGACACGGTCGCCGACCAGATACTGCGTGAAACGCTGTTAACGGTGTCCAGCGACTGGCCGTTCATGGTGTCCAAGGACTCCGCGGCCGACTACGCCCGCTACCGGGCGCATCTGCACGCGCACGCGACCCGGGAGATCGCCGACGCGCTGTCGTCGGGCCGACGCGACGCCGCCGAGCGACTGGCCGCGGGCTGGAACGCCGCCGACGGACTGTTCGGCGGGCTCGACGCCCGCCGCCTGCCGCGCTGAGGCCCCGCCGTGAAGGTCCTGATGGTCTCGTGGGAGTACCCACCGGTGGTCATCGGCGGGTTGGGTCGACACGTCCACCAGTTGGCCACCGCCCTGGCCGCCAACGGCCACGATGTGGTGGTGCTGTCCCGCCAGCCGATGGGATCCGACGGCGCCAGCCACCCCACCACCGATGAGGTGCACGAGGGGGTGCGGGTGATCGCCGCGGCGGAAGACCCGCACGAATTCGGATTCGGCGCCGACATGATGGCCTGGACACTGGCGATGGGGCACGCGATGGTCCGCGCGGGCCTGACAAGGCTCCGTGGCTGGGCTCCGGACGTGGTGCACGCCCACGACTGGCTGGTGGCCCATCCCGCGATCGCGATGGCCGAGTTCTTCGACGTGCCCATGATTTCGACTATTCACGCCACCGAAGCCGGCCGGCACTCCGGCTGGGTCACCGGGCCGATCAGCCGCCAGGTGCACGCCTCCGAATCGTGGCTCGCGCACGAATCCGACGCGCTGATCGCCTGCTCGACGTCCATGGCTCGCGAGATCGCCGAACTCTTCGGACCAGACCTGGCCGAGATCACCGTCATTCCCAACGGAATCGACTTCGCCCGTTGGCCTTTCGCACCGCGGCACAGCCATCCCGGGCCGCCCGAACTGCTCTTCGTCGGCCGGCTGGAATACGAGAAGGGGGTGCACGACGCCATCGCCGCTCTCCCGCGCGTGCGCCGCCGGCATCCCGGCACCACGCTCACGGTGGCCGGTGACGGCACCCAGCAGGACTGGCTGGCCGAGGTGGCCCGAAAACACAAGGTGCTCAAAGCGGTTCGTTTCGTCGGCAGGGCCGACCACACCGAACTGCTGAACCTGCTGCACCGCACCGACGCCGCTGTACTGCCCAGCCGCTACGAGCCGTTCGGAATCGCCGCCCTCGAGGCGATCGCCGCCGGGGCCCCCCTGGTCGTGACCGATGTCGGGGGCCTCGGCGAGGCGGTCACCAACGGTGTGACCGGACTGTCCTGCCCGCCGGGCGATATCGGGGCCCTGGCCACGGCGATCACCGCGGTCCTCGACGACCCTGCCGCGGCCCAGAAGCGCGCAGTGGCCGCCCGGGAGCGACTCACCACCGATTTCGACTGGCAGACGGTCGCGGCCCTCACCGCCGGGGTCTATCGGGGCGCCACCCGCGGAGCGCATCCGCCGATGGCCCGTCGGCCGATCGTCGAACAGGCGCTGCCGGACCGGCAGATCCGCGAGCGGTAACGCCCACCGCTCCGCCCGGCTGGGCCTACTTCGCCGCCTTCTTGCGTTCGATATCGGCCAGCGCGGCGGCCAGTTCGGCGCGCTCGGCGGCCGAGGTCTCCCAGGCCAGCTTCCGGTTCTTGACCACCTTGGCCGGCGAGCCGACCGCGATGGAGTAGTCCGGGATGTCGCCCTTCACCACGGCGTGCGCGCCGAGCACGCAGCCGCGGCCGATCCTGGTGCCGCGCAGGATGGTGACCTTCGTCGCGATCCACACGTCGGGACCGATCCGCACCGGGCTCTTGACGATCCCCTGGTCCTTGATGGGCAGTTCGATGTTGTCCATCTTGTGATCGAAATCGCACACGTAGCACCAGTCCGCCATCAGCGCCGACTCCCCGAACTCGATGTCGAGGTAACAGTTGATGACGTTGTCGCGGCCGAAGACCACCTTGTCGCCCAACCGCAGCGACCCTTCGTGGGCCCGGATGGTGTTCTTGTCACCGATGTGCACCCACCGGCCGATCTCCAACTGGGCCAACTCCGGGGTGGCGTGGATCTCGACGTTCTTGCCGAGGAAGACCATCCCGCGGGTGATGACATGCGGGTTGGCCAGTTTGAACTTCAGCAGCCGCCAGTAGCGCACCAGGTACCAGGGGGTGTAGGCGCGATTGGCGATAACCCACTTCAGCGAGTCGACGGTCAGGAAGCGGGCCTGGCGCGGGTCCCGCAGTCGCGAACCGCGCCAGCGTTTGTGAATGGGCGCGCCCCACATGCTCGTCATGGCCCACGAGCCTAATAGGTGCCGGTGGCCGGGAACCTACTCAGCTAGTCTCGCCTGGATGCCTAGTTCCGCCTGGATGGCAACGACTCCGGTGCTCCGGCGCGCGATCGCTGTCGCGTCGGCCGTCCTGCTCACCTGGCCGCTCGCCGCGTGCGGCGACACCGACTCCTGGGTCGAATCCGCACCCGCTCAGGGCTGGCCCGCGCAGTACGCCGATGCCGCCAACAGCAGCTACACCGCCCACGAGGGGGCGGATGACCTCACCCTGCGGTGGAGCCGATCGGTGAAGGGCGAACTCGGAGCCGCGGCCGCCCTGGGCGCGGGCGGTTACCTGGCCGTCAACGGCCAGACCGCCGGGGGCTGCTCGCTGATGGTGTGGGAGAACGGCAACAACGGCCGGCAGCGCTGGTGCACCCGGATGGTGCTCGGCGGCGGCTTCAGCAGCCCGCTGTTCGACGGTTTCGACAACCTCTACATCGGCCAGCCCGGGCTGATGCTCTCCTACCCGCCCACCCAGTGGGTCCGCTGGCGGACCAACGTGATCGGCATGCCGACGACCGCGAGGTTCCTCGGCGACGGACAACTGCTGGTCATCACCCACCTCGGGCAGGTGCTGGTTTTCGATTCCCACAAGGGCACGGTGGCCGGCACTCCCCTGGATCTGGTCGCGGGCGTCGACCCCACCGACGCCACCCGCGGGCTCGACGACTGCGCCCGGTCGCTGCCCGGCTGCCCGGTGGCCGCCGCCCCGGCCTTCTCGTCCGAGACCGGTCTCGCGGTGGTCGGGGTGTGGCAGCCGGCCGCCAAGGCCTCGGTACTGACCGCCCTTCGCTATCAACCGGGCCGGACACCGCTGCTGGCCCGCGAGTGGACCAGCGACGCGGTGGGCGCCGGGGTGATCGGCAGCCCGGTGTTCTCCGACGACGGCACCACCCTCTACGTCAACGGCCGCGACCGACGGCTCTGGGCACTGAACGCCTCCGACGGAGGCGTGAAATGGTCTGCAGCACTGGACTTTCAGCCTCAGACGCCCCCCACGGTGACCCCCGATGGCATCGTCATCGCCGGCGGCGGCCCCGGAGCGAAACTCGTCGCACTGCGGGACGCCGGCGAACAGGCCGAGATCCTGTGGCGCCGCGACGATGTCAGTCCGTTGACGACCTCCAGCCAGGCCGGGGCGCGGACCGCCTTCACGGTGGTGGCCGACGGACCCGGCCGGTTGGCTCTGTTGGTGTTCAATCCGGCCGACGGCGGTCGGACCGTCAACAGCTATCCCCTCCCGGACGCCGACGGCTTTCCGGTCGGGGTGTCGGTCGGCGCCGATCGCCGGGTGGTCGCCGCGACCAGCGCCGGCCAGGTCTACAGCTTCAGCCCCGACTGATCGCCCCGCGCTCAGACCTGAATCGGCGGGAGCGCGGTGCGCGGCACGCTGACCGAGGTTGCGCCGGCATAGGACGGCAGCAGTTCGCCCCGGCCGAAGTAGAAGATGACCGCATCGTCGGTGACAGCGAAGTTTTGGTAGTGGGCCGGGTCCATACCGTCGCCGGTGGCGATCGCATCGCCGAGTCCGGAGGTGGTCTCCAGTTCGCGCTGCACGATCGGGAAGATCGCGTCCATCGGTGCCGTGCCCGGGGCGAACAGGGTGTCGAAGGTCACCGGGTTGCCGCGGTCCACGTCGTAGGTGAAGGACCTGTACCAGGTGCTCGGGTGGGCGCCACCGACATTCTGGAACAGGGTGAGCACGACACTGCGGGTCCGCGCTGAACGGAACGATTCCGCGGTGACGTCGAGTTCGTAGGGGCGGCCACGGGTCTCCGGGGTGCGGGCGACGTTGAGGAAACCCTCCCTGGTCTGGGCCAGGTAGTCCACCATCGCCCCCTCGCCGGGATAGTCCAGCGGGAACCGCACATCCAGGGTGTAGCCGGGGGTGGTCTCGGCGATCCGGCAGATACCGTCCTGCGCCGTCCCGCCCAGCTCACCGCACCCCGCCGGGGCGGCCGCCGCCCCGGGTGCGGTGAACAGCACCGCGACCGAAAGGACTCCGGCCGCGACGGGCACACGCATACCGATCAGACTAGCCGCCGGATCGGGCCCGGCACAGGAACGCGACCGCCCGACTGTGCGAGCCGGCTCCGATGCGGCTGATCACCAACGCCAGGGACTGGTTGCCGGACGGCCGCATCCGCCGCCGGAGCGCATCCGGGTCCACATCGACACCACGCACCAGCACTTCCAGCGCACCGCAGTCGTGAGCCGAAAGTGCCTGGCGCAGCGCCTTTTCCCGCATCGGGAGCTGGTCGATGATCTCGAATCCCCGCACCCCGGCGGGCAGGCGGTCCCCGGTGAGGTAGGCGATCTCGGGGTCGAGTTGCCACAGTCCGTGGCGGGCGGCGTACTGGCGCACCAGACCGGCCCGCACCACGGCGCCGTCGGGGCCGACGATCCACCGGCCGGGCGGGGCCACATCGCCGTCATCCGGGTCGGCATCGGTGAGCATCTCGTCACGATCGAGCAGCGTCGCGCGCCGTCGCACCCCCGGTTCGGCCAGCGGCGAGGACCACAGGCAGGCCTCCCGCACCGAACCGCCCAGGGAGATCACCTCGATCTCGCCGTCGAACCCGAGTCCGGCCAGCGCGGCGAAGCCGATTCCGGGGGCGACCTTGATGACCGTCGCACGCCCGCGATAGCTGTCCAGCAGTCCGTCCAGCGGCGGGGTGTAGGCGCGCGGGTCGAACCGCCGCCTGCTGCCACTGCGGCGGGCGGGATCCAACAGGACCACCGCGTCGCGGCTGATGGGCTGCAGTGCATCGGCGCGGCACAGTGCCACCTCCGGACCCAGGTTGTGCCGGGCCATGGCCAGCCGAACCTCGTCGAGGTCGCTGCCCAGGACGAACCGGGCGGTCTCCCGCAGGGCGGCCAGTTCGGAGCCGATCGAGCAGGTCGCGTCGTGCACCACCACCCCGCTCAGCCGGGCGGCGCGGTGCCGGGCCACCGCGGCGGCGGTGGCCTGCTGCAGGGCGTCGTCGGTGAACAGCCACCGCGCGGCGTCGGCGACCTCGAACTTGGCGGCCGCGCGACGCCGCAGCAGCGTGGTCTCCACCAGGGCACCGGCGCGCGACCCGAAACGCCCGCGGATCGCGGCGACATCGGCGACCCGGGTGGCGTCGGTGAGCCGGTAGCCGGCCACCTCGACGAGGTCCGCCGCCCCCGCGTCGCTGCTCAGATAGTCGACATCGGCGCGGGTGAACGCTACGACGGTTTGACCCCGGTGATCATGACGTTGTAGTACCAGGCCTTGGGGACCACCCGGCGCAGGACGGTGTCGTCGACCCAACTGAGGGTCGTCCACCCGGTGAACGCGAATTTCGCCCAGCCCCAGCCGAGTTTGCCGGGCGGCACCATCGCCTCGAAGGTGCGCAATGGCCACCCCAGCATCGCGGCGGTGAATTCGGTGGTCTGGGTGGACACCTCGACGGCACCGGCGCTGCGCGCCATCCGCTCGAGGTCCGCCGGGTCGAAGGTGTGCAGATCGACGACGGCCTCCAGGGCGGCGGCGCGGGAGGACTCGTCGAGTTCGGCCTGCGGCCGGCGCCAGCCGCCCAGACCGGGCAGTCGGGTGGCGTTGGTGCTCACCTTCCAGGTCAGGGTGGACAGCGTTCGGGCGTACCCGTTGCCGACGGTGGTGGGCTCCCCGGCGAAGACGAACCGACCGCCCGGCTTGAGAACCCGCACGACCTCCCGCAGGGACTTCTCGACGTCGGGGATGTGGTGCAGCACCGCGTGGCCGACGACCAGGTCGAAGGTGTCGTCCTCGTAGGGGATCCCCTCGGCGTCGGCGACCCGGCCGTCGACGTCCAGGCCGAGGGACTCCCCGTTACGGACCGCGACCTTGACCATCCCGGGCGAGAGGTCGGTCACCGATCCGCGGCGGGCGACGCCGGCCTGGATCAGGTTGAGCAGGAAGAACCCGCTGCCGCAGCCCAGTTCCAGCGCGCGCTCGTAAGGCAGTCGGCGCAGTTCGCCAGCGGGGACGGTGGCGTCGAAGAGATTGCGCGCGTAATCCACACAGCGCTTGTCGTAGGAGATCGACCACTTGTCGTCGTAGGTCTCGGCCTCCCAGTCGTGGTAGAGAACCTGGGCCAGCTTGGTGTCCTTCAGCGCTGCCTCGACCTGCTCGGCGGTCGCGTGCGGGTTGGGCTGCGGGATGGCGGCGTCCGTAGTCGACATGCAGGGCAGCCTAACCGCACTCACCGGAGGCGAACACCTCGCCGTAGCGCCGTACCTGGCCGTCCTGATCGAGATCACCGGCCACGGCACCGTCGATCAGCGCCTTGGCACCGGCCAGGGCGGCCGCCGGCGCAGCGGTGTAGCGGGCCGCCCACTTCAACGCGGCGTCAAAGACGTGGTCGGGGGCCACGAGTTCGTCGACCAACCCCAGCGTCAACGCCTCCTCGGCGCCGACGAACCGGCCGCTGAACGCCATCTCCTTGGCCCGGGATGCGCCGACGACCCGGGCGAGGCGCCCGCCGCCGCCACCGCCGGGAACCAGGCCGGCGAGGATCTCGGTGACCCCGAGTTTGACGTTGTCGCCGCACACCCGCCAGTCGGCGGCCAGGGCCAGGGTCAACCCGGCGCCCAGGGCGTAGCCGGTGACCGCGGCGACGGTGGGTTTGCCGATACCGGCGATGGCGTCCAGCGCCGCCCGACGGGACCGGTCGGCGGCCTCGGCCTCACCACGATCGAGGGTCCGCAACTCCGGGACATCGTCGCCCGCCGAGAAGATCTCGTGCCCACCGAAGAGAATGACCGCGCGGATGTCGTCGCGCTGGGACACCTCAGCGGCGACGGCGGCCAGTTCCCGGTACACCTGCCGGGTCAGGGCGTTGGTGGGTTCCCGGTTCAGCAGCACGGTCCCGATGCCGGGTTGCTGCTCACTGACGTGCACCGTCACGAACTCGCGCACGTTCTAGAAGTTTCCCTTCAACTGGCCGCCGCTGTGCCGCGCGGCGTTGTAACGGTCGCTGTCGAAGAACTCGATCTCCCAGTTGTCCTGCAGCACAGTCAGCTTCGGCTGAACCTTGGAGATCTGGCGCTCGAGCGCGAGGACCTCGCTGACCGTCCGGCCCACCAGGGAGTCCAACTGGCTCCAGGTCGGCGGCAGCAGCAACGCACGTCCCCGGGCGAAGTCATCGATGGCCGCCTCCGGGCGGGACCAGTCGGCCTGGTCGGACTCGGTGTTCTCCCCGTCGGCCCGTTGCCCCTCGGGCAGCGCGCCGACGAAGAAATAGGTGTCGTACCGGCGGGTGCGCTCCTCCTCCGGGGTGACCCAGTTCGACCACGGCCGAAGCAGATCGGCGCGCAGCACCAACTTTTCGGCACGAAGGAAGTCGGCGAAGGACAGGCTCCGGTCCTCCAGCGCGGCCCGCTCGTGGCGGTAGACCGAGGCGTCGGCGACGATCCCGTCCGGGTCGTCGGCGGGCCCGGCGAACAGGACACCGGACTCCTCGAAGGTCTCCCGCGCCGCGGCACAGACCAGTGCCTCGGCGAGATCCTCTTCGATCCCGAATCGTGCTGCCCACCAATCGGGTTCGGGCCCATACCAGGCGCGGTCCCCGACCAGGCCGGCGTCGCGGTCCCGGTCGTCGACCCCGCCGCCGGGGAACACCGTCATCCCGGCGGCGAAGTGCATGGCCGCATGGCGGCGCATCAGAAACACCTCGATACCGGAAGGACCGCTGCCGGTGTCCCGTACCAGCATCACCGTCGCGGCCGGACGCACCGGCAGCGGTTCGGGTTTGTCGCTCACGAGCGCCTCCTGTGTGCCGCCCGACTGCGGACCCGTCGAGCGAAGTAGCGGCCGTCGATGAGATCCAACGCGATCGACTGCCCGAACGCCAGGGAGAGGTTCTCGGCCGTCAGGGTGTCCTGCAGCAGTCCCGCAGCCACCACCGTGCCCTCGGAGAGGATCAGGCAGTGGCTGAAGCCCGGGGGTATCTCCTCGACGTGATGGGTGACCAGCACCAACGCCGGGGAGTCCGGGTCGGCGGCCAGGTCGGTCAGGCGCGCGACGAGTTCCTCGCGGCCTCCGAGGTCCAGTCCGGCGGCGGGCTCGTCGAGCAGCAGGAGTTCGGGATCGGTCATCAGGGACCGGGCGATCAGCACCCGTTTGCGTTCGCCCTCGGACAGGGTGCCGTAGACCCGCTCGGCCAGGTGTTCGGCTCCGATGCTCTCCAGCGTGTCGACGGCCCGGGCGTAGTCGACGGCGTCGTAGTTCTCCCGCCATCGGCCGAGCACCGCGTAGCCCGCCGACACCACCAGATCCCGCACCACCTCGTTGTCCGGGATGCGCTGCGAGAGCGCCGAACTGCTCAGCCCGACCCGCTGGCGCAGTTCGGACATGTCGACCCGGCCCAGCCGCTCCCCCAGCACGTACGCGGTACCCGATGACGGGTGCTCCATCGCGGCGGCCATCCGCAACAGCGAGGTCTTGCCGGCCCCGTTGGGTCCGATCACCACCCAGCGTTCGTCGAGTTCGACCTGCCAGGTGACGGGACCGACCAGGACCCGGCCGCCGCGGCGCAGCGACACCTTCCGGAAGTCGATCAGCAGGTCGGGGTCGACCGCGTCGGCAGAGTCGGACACCGCTCCATCGTGCCGCACCCGGCTACCGGGGCGGGTGCCGGGGCGGCACCGATCCGCGCCCAGCCGCTTCGGGCCAGCACCGGTGCGGGGCTCAACGCCAGCACCAGGTGGATCAGCGGCCCGATCCCGAACGCGTAGACCACCGTTCCGGCGCCGACACTGCCGCCGAGCAGCCACCCCGCGGCGAGGACCGACACCTCGATCCCGGTGCGGATCCGCCGCACCGACAGTCCGGTCCGCGCCACCAGCGCGGTCATCAACCCGTCCCGCGGACCCGCACCCAGGCCCGCACCCACGTACAGCACGGTCGCCACCGCGTTGAGGAGCACAGCGCCCAGCATCAGCGCCACCCTGCCGAGCGTGGACGGCGGCACATCCAGAACTGCGAGGCCGGCGTCGACGGTGACGGCGATCACGACCACATTGGCGATCGTGCCGACACCCGGCCGGGACCGCAGCGGGATCCAGGCCAGCAGCACCACGGCGCCCACGACCGCCGAGGCGACCCCGATCGTCATCGGCGTGTGCAGGGACAGGCCCTGATGGAAGACGTCCCATGGATCAAGTCCCAGTTCGGCCCGCACCATCATGGCCATCGACAGCCCGTAGCAGCACAGGCCGGTCAGCAATGCGGCGGCGCGCACCGCGGCGGTCACCATGCCGTCACCGGGGCCGGCAGCAGGGCTCACCGGGGCTCCGCGTACCGGACCCGGATGGCATCCAGGTCCCGGTGCATCCGGCGGAGGTCGGCGTCGGCGTCCCCCCATTCCGGATCGAACCACCCCGGCGGGCACGGTTTCCACGGTCCGTTGTCGGGATCCCACAACACAGCCAGCCTGCCGGCCAGTCGGGATAACCAGGTACTCATAGCGATCATGGTTCCGATCAACTGGCTTGTCCATCAATAGCCAGTTGAGCAATACTGGCCTTGAAATGACGACATCATTACCGCAGCGCACCCTGGATCCGAGCATTCTGGCCCGGGAACTGGGGAACTGGCGGACATCCAGCCGGAGCGGGCCGACGTATCAGGCGCTGGCCGACTGCCTGCGCATGCTCATCGTGGACGGCCGCCTGCCGGTCGGCTCCCGCCTGCCCAGTGAGCGGGCACTCGCCGACGTGCTGCGGGTCTCGCGCACCACCGTCACCGCGGCCTACGCCGATCTGCGAGAGGACGGCTACCTGCATGCGCGCCGGGGTGCCCGCAGCACGGTCGCTCTGCCCCACACCCCGACCCCGATGCCCGAACAGCCGGTCGGCACCATCAATCTCGCCGTCGCGGCATCCGCCGCGCCCGCCGCAGCGATGCAGGACGCCTTCACCGAGGCGGCCCGGCAATCGGCCGCCTACCTGCAGCGCACCGCGCACGATATGACGGGGCTACCGGTACTGCGTACCGCGATCGCCGAAAGGTACACCGCCAGAGGTCTTCCCACCACCGCCGACCAGATCATGGTCACCAGCGGGGCGCAGCACGCGATCGCCCTGATCGTGGCTGCCTACACCCAACCGGGCGACCGGGTGCTGGTGGAGCAGCCCACCTATCACGGGGTACTGACGGCGATCGACCTCGCAGGCGCCCGCCCGATTCCGGTCCCGATGACCAGCGAGGGTTGGGATCTCGACGCCGTCCAGACGACGGCGCGCCAGTTGGCGCCCGCCTTGGCCTATCTGGTTCCCGACAACCAGAATCCCACCGGCATGTCGATGTCGGTGGACGACCGTAAACGGTTGTGCGACATCGTTGGTGAGACTCGGACCCGGACCATCATCGACGAAACCCTGACCGACGTATGGCTCGACGAGCCCGTTCCGGCCCCGGTCGCAGCGTCACTGGGTGCGCGCGCCGACCTGCTGTTGACGGTGGGTTCGATGTCGAAGTCCTTCTGGGGCGGGATGCGCATCGGCTGGATCCGGGCCGAACCGGGCGTGCTGGCGACCGTCCGGGCACTGCGCCCCTCCATCGACCTGGGCACGTCGGTGGTCGACCAACTGGCCGCCGCCTGGCTGCTCACCGAACGTGCCGCCGACGTTCTGCCCGAACGCCGGGAGATGCTGCGGGAACGCCGGGCGCTGCTGCTGGATCTGCTGGCGGCGCACCTGCCGGACTGGCGGCCCCTGCCCGGGCGCGGCGGGATGTCGCTGTGGGTCCAACTGCCGGCGCCCATCAGTACGGCGCTGTGCGCCGCGGCATCGCGGTTGGGTGTGGAACTGCCACCGGGCCCCCGCTTCGGTGTGGACGGCACCTTGGAGAGGTTCGTTCGGATTCCCTACGTTCTGCCCCCAGATCAGCTGAGCGAGGCCATCCCACTGCTCGCGCTGGCCTGGCAAAGCGTCACCGGGGCGACTACCCCGCCCAGCACGGCCGTGGTGATCTGAGCCTGGACTCGAGTCAGACCGTCTCGCTCCTCCTCCACCTCGTCCCTCGGCGGCATCGTCGACTCGAGTCGAGTCAGTCAGCCGGGATCGCGACCCGCCGGACACCCCCATCGACGGCGTCGGCCGCCTCGATCTCGGCCCGGGTGATGCCGAGGATGAACAGCACGGTGTCCAGGTACGGATGGCTGAGCGAGGCGTCGGCGACCTCCCGCAGCGCGGGCTTGGCGTTGAAGGCCACGCCGAGACCCGCGGCGGTCAGCATGTCGATATCGTTCGCGCCGTCACCCACGGCGACGGTCTGCTCCATCGGCACCCCGGCGGCCTGAGCGAAATCGCGCAGCGCCTTGGCCTTCCCGGCGCGGTCGATCATCGGCCCGGTGACCCGGCCGGTCAACCGCCCGTCGACGATCTCCAGTTCGTTGGCGGCGACGAAATCCAGCATCAATTCATGGGCCAGCGGTTCGATCACCTGTCGGAACCCACCCGACACCACCCCGCAGTGGAATCCCAGCCGCCGCAGCGTCCTGATCGTGGTCCGCGCCCCGGGCGTCAGCTGAATCTCCGCCGCGACCTCCTCGAGCACCTCGACCGGCAGGCCGGCCAGGGTGGACACCCTGCGGTGCAGCGACTCGGCGAAGTCCAGCTCGCCGCGCATGGCGGCCTCGGTGACGGCGGCCACCGCCGCGCCGGCGCCGGCCCGCTCGGCCAGCATCTCGATGACCTCACCCTGGATCAGCGTTGAGTCGACATCGAACACAATCAGCCGTTTGGCCCGACGCTCAAGGCTGTAGCGCTCCACCGCGATGTCAACACCCTGCTGGGCGCCGACTCGCGCCAACGCCGCCGGTAGCTGCTCATCCAGGCCCGCGGGCACCGACACCCGAAGTTCAAGACCCGTCACGGGATAGTCCGACACCCCACGGATGAAGTCGATGTTGACTCCCAACGCCGCCGTGGCCTGAGCCACCCCGCCGAATGCCGCGGCGGTGATGGGTCGGCCCAGCACCACGATCGTGTGCGTGGACGGCTCACCGATCACCGGGACGTCGTCACTGCGCTCGATCGTGACGTCCAAGCCCATCCGCCGAATCGCCGCGGTGACGGCGTCGCGCAGCGCATCCCCGGCCACCACCTCCGGCACCCCGGAAACCAGCACCCCGAGGGTCAACCGGTCACGGATTACCACCTGTTCGACGTTGAGCAACTCAACTTCGTGCGCCGCGAGAGCCTCGAACAAGGCCGAGGTCACGCCGGGCCGATCGATACCGGTGACGGTGATCAATACCGACACCTTCGAGGGTGTCATCGCAGCGCGATGGGGCGGCGAACCGCTCTGGACGCCGGCCTACTACTTCTCCGAACCGTGGGACCGGCCCACGTGCGCTTCGCTGCGCATCCGCTCGACCATGTGCGGGTAGTGCAACTCGAACGCCGGACGCTCCGAACGGATGTTGGGCAGCTCGGTGAAGTTGTGCCGCGGCGGCGGGCAGCTGGTGGCCCACTCCAGGGAGTTGCCGTGGCCCCACGGATCGTCCACGGTGACAACCTCGCCGTAGCGCCAGCTCTTGAACACGTTCCAGAAGAACGGGAGGATCGAGGCGCCCACGATGAACGAGCCCACCGTGGAGATGATGTTCAGCGTGGTGAAACCGTCACCGGGCAGGTAGTCGGCGTAGCGACGCGGCATGCCCTCGTTACCCAGCCAGTGCTGCACCAGGAAGGTGAGGTTGAAGCCGATGAACGTCAGCCAGAAGTGGACCTTGCCCAAGCGCTCGTCGAGCAGGCGACCGGTCATCTTCGGGAACCAGAAGTATGTTCCGGCGTAGGTCGCGAACACGATCACGCCGAAGAGCACGTAGTGGAAGTGCGCGATGACGAAGTAGGTGTCGCTGACGTGGAAGTCCAGCGGAGGGCTGGCCAACAGGACGCCGGACAGACCGCCACAGAGGAAGGTGACCAGGAAGCCGAAGCTGAACAGCATCGGCGTTTCGAACGTCAACTGCCCCTTCCACATCGTGCCGATCCAGTTGAAGAACTTGATACCGGTCGGCACCGCGATGAGGAACGTCATGAAGGAGAAGAAGGGCAGCAGCACCGCTCCGGTGACGTACATGTGGTGGGCCCACACCGCCATCGACAGCGCGGCGATCGCGATGGTCGCGTAGACCAGGGTCGAGTAGCCGAAGATCGGCTTGCGGGCGAACACCGGGAAGATCTCCGAGACGATGCCGAAGAACGGCAGCGCGAGCACGTACACCTCGGGATGCCCGAAGTACCAGAACAGGTGCTGGAACAGGGTGATGCCGCCGTTGGCCGGGTCGTAGATGTGCGCGCCCAGGCGGCGGTCGGCGGCCAGGCCGAAGGCAGCCGCGGTGAGCAGCGGGAAGATCAGGATGACGAGGATCGACGTGACGAAGATGTTCCAGGTGAAGATCGGCATCCGGAACATGGTCATCCCCGGGCAGCGCATGCAGACCACCGTGGTGATCATGTTGACCGCACCCAGGATGGTGCCCAGGCCACCGACGGCGACGCCGAGGATCCACAGGTCGGCACCGGCACCCGGGGAGTGGGCGGCGTCGGAGAGCGGCACGTACACCGTCCAACCGAAGTCCGCGGCACCACCGGGGGTGATGAACCCGCCGAGAGCGATCAGTGCGCCGAAGGTGAACAGCCAGTAGGACAGGGCGTTCAGGCGCGGGAAGGCGACGTCGGGGGCGCCGATCTGCAGCGGCAGCACCAGGTTGGCGAAGCCGAACACGACCGGGGTCGCGTAGAACAGCAGCATCGCCGTGCCATGCATGGTGAACAGCTGGTTGTACTGCTCATTGGAGAGGAACTGCAGCCCGGGCACGGTGAGCTCGGCGCGGATGAACAGCGCCATGAGGCCGGCCAGGGCGAAGAAGATGAAGCAGGTGACCACGTACATGATGCCGATCATCTTGTGATCGGTCGTCGTGATCAGCTTGTAGATCAGGTTGCCCTTAGGGCCGATCCCCGCCGAGACCGGGCGACCGGCTTCGACTTCTCCACGCGAGGGCACAACGGCTGTCACGAGTTCCTCCCACCATCAGTACGAGAGCACCGTTTCGTAACGACGCACCCGGAGAGCGCTGCCCTCCAAGGCGCATCCTATCCCCAAACGCACCGCCGTGCGCCATGGGTCCTACATTCTGTCGTAATGAATTTCCCGGACCCGCCGCTGATCTCCCCCGGTCCGCCCGGTGCGCAGGTCAGCGGCCTGCGGGGCCGCCGGTGCTACGGTCGCGAGGTGCTGATCGGAGTGTCCTGCGAACCGCGCCGAACCGCCGCTCGGCGCTTCCGCCGACAGGGGGTCGCCCTCGTCGCTGTCGCGGTGCTACTGGCCGGCTGCGCCGCCCCCGACGACACCGGGACCGGGTCGGGCGGGTCGGCCGTCACCCCATCAACCCCGGTGACCTCCGTCACCCCATCAACCCCGGTGACCTCCGTCACCAAGATCGCCTCCGCGGGAGTTCTGGGTAATCAGCGCCGGCCGGACGAGTCGTGCGCTCCCGAACCGGCCGCCCTGGACGCTCCCCTGCCTAGGCCCCTGCGTCACGCCGCCGGTGAGACCGCGACGGTTCCGGATCCACAACGCATCGTGGTACTCGCCGGCGACGAACTCGACGCCCTCTGCGCCCTGGGTCTGCAGTCGAGGATCGTGGCGGCGGCTCTGCCGGACGGTTCCGAGACTCAGCCGTCCTACCTGGGCACCGTGATTCACAACGTGCCACCGGCGGGCACGCGAAGCACCCCCGACCTGGCCGCCGTCGCGGGCTCGAAACCGGATCTCATCCTCGGGTCACAGTCGTTGACCTCGACGGCATATCCCGAACTGGCCAGGATCGCCCCGACCGTGTTCACCGGCCCCCCGGGAGCCGACTGGCGGGAGAACCTGCTCCTGGTGGGGGCGGCCACCGGCCGCGCCGAGGCCGCCCGCAGGTTGGTCGCCGGTTTCGACGAGCAGGCCCGTGCCGCCGGCGTCGCCAATGACGCCGCCCATTTCCAGGCCTCGGTGGTCCAACTCACCGCGTCGACCCTTCGGGTGTGGGGTGCCGATAACTTCCCGGCCAGCGTGCTCGCCGCGGTGGGCGTGGATCGCCCCCCGGCCCAACGCTTCACCGACAGGCCCTACATGGAGATCGGGATCAGCGACTCCGACCTTGAGGGATCGGCGGACTTCGGCGCCGCCGAGGGCGACATCGTCTACATGTCCTTTGACTCGGCAGCTGCCCGGGACCGGGCTCCGGCGCTGCTGAACAGCGACGCCTGGCGGCGCCTCTCCGCCAACCGGGACAACCGGGTGTTCGTGGTCAACAACGAGGTGTGGCAGAGCGGGCAGGGCATCGTCGCCGCTCGCGGGATCATCGACGACCTGCGCTGGCTCAACGCGCCGATCAACTGACCCGTCCGCTAGCGGGTGTAATCCTCGCCGCTGGCACGCACGGTGATGTCGCTGATGCTGATCCCCCACGGCTGGTCGATGACATGCACGACGGCGTCGGCCAGTTCGTCGGGGGTGATCACCCAGTAGGCGGGTGAGTCGACGTCGGTCTGCTCGGGCCGCAGCGCGCCGGTGAAATAGTTGCCGAGGTTCTCGGTGAAGCGGGCCCCGTGCTGACCGGCAAGTTCGGTGATCGCCGCCGGGTTGACCACGCCGGAGGCCAGGTTGGTGCCCAGTACCCCGGTGGGTTTGACGGTGGTCACCTTGATCAGGCCCTGGGCCTCGACCCGTAGCGCGTCGGAGATGACGGCGACGGCCGCCTTGGTCGCGCTGTACACGCCGGCGCCGGCGACGCCGCCGTTGCCGTAGATCGAGGAGATGTTGACCACCTGTCCGCGGCCCTGGGCGAGCATCTGGTCGTAGACGGCGGCGATCCCGTTGACCACACCCTTGATGTTGACGTCAATGGCCTGATGCCAACGGTGCCAGGCCTTCTCGTGGTCCGCGAAGTAGGACAGCGGCATCGTGCCGGCGTTGTTGACCAGGACGTCGAGGGCGCCGAACTCGGCGACCGCATGACCCGCGGCGGCGCGCATCTGCTCGATATCGGTGACATCGGCCCGCCGGCCGCTGGCCTGCCCGCCCGCGGCCCGGATGCCCTCGACCACGTCGTCGACCGCGTCGGCGATGTCCACCGCCACCACCCTGGCCCCGCCCGCGGCGCACTTCTGCGCGATGAGGGCACCGAATCCGCTGCCCGCGCCCGTGACCAAGGTGACCTTGCCGTTCAGGTGTCGCGACATGTTTTCCTTCCGCATTGCGCCCCGAGCTGCGCCCTGAATTGCGCCGCGACCAGGGTCAGAGGATCCGATCGGACTCCGGCACCTTCGGCATCGCCGAGGTGATGTTCTGCATCGTGCCCAGGAATCGGTAGATCTCGGGATAGACGATCGGCTTACCGCTGTTGAGCACCGCCACCGAGATGGCCCGTTCCGGATCGGCCCAGGCCAGCATGTTGGTGAAGCCGAGGTGCCCGAAGGCGTGCTGGGTGTCCAGTCCGTAGAGGCTGACGACGCGGGCGCCGAGCATCAGCCCGTAGGAGAACCGGGTCGGGTATCCCAGTGACAGGTCGACCTCGAGGTGGGAGCGCTCCTCGAGGGCCTGGCGGATGGTCTCGGTCTCGATGACCCGCACCCCGTCGAGTTCCCCGCCGCGGCGCATCACCTCGAAGAATCTGCTCAGTTCCCACGCGGTGGTGATGGTGTTGGCGGCCGGCACGATCCCGGTCAGGAAACGTGGATCGTTGGTGAGTTTCACCAAGCTGTCCAGGCCGACTCCGAGCGCCCGGCTGAGCAGGTTCGACAGCGGCGGGGCCGTGGGTGGCCCGGTGACGTAGTTGACGGCGACCCGGCCGGTGTCGGCGGGATCGACACCGTAGTTGGTCCAGCGGAAGCCCAGCGGGTCGAGGAACTCCTCGGCGAGGACCGCTCGGATGTCCTTGCCGGTGGCGGCATGGACGACCTCACCGAGGATGAACCCGCCGGAAACGGCGTGGTAGGCGAGGTAGCGCCCGGGCTTCGCGAAGGGCGCTGCGCTGCTGAGGATCTCGGTCATGTAGCCACGGTCGCCGAGATTGTCGAGATCCAGCGCGTGGCGCGGGAGGTTGGGCACGGCGGCCCGGTGGGCGAGCACATGGCCCACGGTGATCCGGTGCTTGCGGTTCTTCTCGTAGCCGGGGATGTACTCGGCCACGGGGGCATGCAGGTCGATGAGGCCACGTTCGGCAAGTTTGTGGACGACGAAGGCGGTAATGGCCTTCGAAGTCGAGTACACGCAGAAGGGGGTGTCGACCGTCGCGGGCACCCGGGGTACGTCGGGTCCGTCGTGGGGCCCGTTACCGCGGGCGTGACCGATCGAGCGGTTGAGGATCACCGCCCCGTGCCGTCGCACGCAGATCTGCAGTGCCGGGTGCACCCCACTGCGGTACCAGTCGAGGACGGACTTCCAGATCGACTGCACGGCCGAAGGTTCCACTCCCCCGTCGCCGGGGGTGTCCTCGTCGCCGACGTCGATCACCTCGTCGAGGTCCTTCGGAATGCGGACTCGTCGCAGCGGGTCGGGCAGGCCCAACGGCGGCCGTGGAACCGAAGGCAGCCAGAACGTCATGGGCGGAATGGTAGTGCTCCGGTGATCCCCGCAGGCCCGTCATCGGCAACCGCCTACTGTCGGAGGTATGACAACCGTCGCCGCCTATGCCGCCACCTCGGCCACCGCCCCGCTGACCCCGACCACGATCACCCGTCGCGAGGTCGGTTCGCATGATGTCCGTTTCGACATTCACTTCGCCGGGATCTGCCATTCCGACATCCACACCGTCCGCGCGGAATGGGGCCAGCCGCGCTACCCGGTGGTGCCCGGGCACGAGATCGCCGGCGTGGTGACCGAGGTCGGTTCCGATGTGACCCGATTCGCGGTGGGCGACCGGGTGGGGGTGGGTTGCTTCGTCGACTCCTGCCGGAACTGCGCCAACTGCGGCGCGGGCCTGCAGCAGTACTGCACCGGCGGCGGGATGACCGGCACCTACAACGCCGTCGGCCGCGATGGGATGCCGACCTACGGCGGCTACAGCGGCAGCATCGTGGTGGACGAGAACTATGTGCTGCGGGTTCCCGACAGCCTGGGACTGGATGCCGCCGCCCCACTGCTGTGCGCCGGGATCACCACCTACTCCCCACTTCGGCACTGGAAGGCCGGGCCCGGCACCCGGGTCGCGGTGATCGGCCTGGGTGGGTTGGGCCACATGGCGGTCAAGCTGGGCGCGGCGATGGGCGCCGAGGTGACGGTCCTGTCGCAGTCGCTCAAGAAGATGGAAGACGGACTGCGGTTGGGGGCCAAGCACTACTACGCCACCAGTGAACGCGACACCTTCAAGAAGTTGCGGAACTCCTTCGACCTGATCCTCAACACCGTTTCCGCGGATCTGGACCTCGGCCGCTTCCTGGGCATGCTCGACCTCGACGGGGTGTTCGTGGAGCTCGGCCTACCGGAGAACCCGCTGGTGGTGCCGTCGTTCGCGCTGATGGGGATGCGGCGCAGCATCACGGGCTCGGCCATCGGCGGCATCCCGGAGACCCAGGAGATGCTCGACTTCTGCGCCGAGCACGATGTGACACCGGAGATCGAGGTGATCGCGCCCGACTACATCAACGAGGCCTACGAGCGGGTGGTGGCCAGCGACGTCCGGTACCGGTTTGTGATCGATACCGAGTCCCTGCGCGACGCGTAAGCGGCGCGCAGGAACGAGGGATCGAAACCGAACAAGCTACCGAGTCCCTGCGCGACGCGTAAGCGGCGCGCAGGAACGAGGGATCGAAACCGAACAAGCTACCGAGTCCCTGCGCGACGCGTAAGCGGCGCGCGGGGGCCCGCTATTCCTCGGCGATCTTCTCGTCGGCGGCCTCCAGCGCGGGCGACAGCGTCCACCCGGCGGCTGCCAGGAGGTCGGCGACCCGCTTGACGTTCTCCGGGCCGCCGTCGTGGTGGGCCACGCCCTCGATGAACTTCTCGATCTCGTCGCGGTCGAGGACGCCGTCCGCCAATACCTCGTCCTTGTGCGCCGTGATCTCGCGAACCACCTCTTTGATCTGTTCCTCAGTCAGCGGGGTGTCGCGCAGCAGTGCCAGCAACGGCACCCGGTCGGGTCCGGGGACCCCACCGGGATAGCCGGCACGGAGCCAGTCGAGGACGGAACGGACGAGAGACTTCTCAGTCATGGCATCAGTCTGTCGGTTCGGCGGCCATGGTGCAGCGAATTCACCAGCCGTTCATCGGAGATCGTCAGAAGTCCCAGTCCTCATCCTCGGTGATGACGGCTTTGCCGATCACGTATGACGAGCCCGAACCGGAGAAGAAGTCGTGGTTCTCGTCGGCGTTGGGCGACAGCGCCGACAGGATCGCCGGGTTGACGTCGGTCTCGTCGCGCGGGAACAGCGCCTCGTAGCCCAGGTTCATCAGCGCCTTGTTGGCGTTGTAGCGCAGGAACTTCTTGACGTCCTCGGTCAGGCCGACCTGGTCGTAGAGATCCTGGGTGTATTCGGTCTCGTTGTCGTAGAGCTCGAAGAGCAACTCGTAGGTGTAGTCCTTGAGCTCCTGACGACGGGCCTCGTCCTCCAGTGCCAGCGCCCGCTGGAACTTGTAGCCGATGTAGTAGCCGTGCACGGCCTCGTCGCGAATGATCAGCCGGATCATGTCGGCGGTGTTGGTCAGCTTGGCCCGGCTCGACCAGTACATCGGCAGGTAGAAGCCGGAGTAGAACAGGAAGCTCTCCAGCAGGGTGGAGGCCACCTTGCGCTTGAGCGGGTCGTCACCGCGGTAGTAGTCCATCACGATGTGCGCCTTGCGCTGCAGGTTCGGGTTCTCCTCCGACCAGCGGAAGGCGTCGTCGATATCGGCGGTGGAGCACAGCGTGGAGAAGATCGAGCTGTAGCTCTTGGCGTGCACCGACTCCATGAACGCGATGTTGGTCAGCACCGCCTGCTCGTGCGGGGTGACGGCGTCGGGAATCAGGCTGACCGCGCCGACGGTGCCCTGGATGGTGTCCAGCAACGTCAAACCGGTGAACACCCGCATGGTGAGCTGCTTCTCGGAGTCGGTCAGGGTGTTCCACGACGGGATGTCGTTGGACACCGGAACCTTTTCGGGTAGCCAGAAATTGCCGGTCAGACGATCCCAGACCTCCGCGTCCTTCTCGTCTTGGACGCGGTTCCAGTTGATCGCCGACGCCCGGTCGATCAGCTTGATCCCTTCGCTCACCGCAAACCCCACTTCGCCCAGATATCGCCATTGCCGGCCGCCGATTCGGCCGACGCCCAAACACTACCCCTGGTGTCGGACAAGCCAGCTCAACACAACCGGTGGTGTCTGGCGTGTCGCGGCGTGTCGTCGACCCGGCACGCGTCAATCGGCCGCGTCGCGTCGCGGCACGGCACGACCGATCGGCAGGTCGGGGTCCAGGTCGATGCCGAGAACGTCCGCGGTGCCGTTGATGGTGCCCAACATGATGGTGGTCAGGTGCGTGACGAACTCCGCGGCCGGCATCCGCCGCGGGCAGTCGGGATCGGGCCCGAGCCACCAGTCGGTGGCCGAGGCGGCCGAACCGAACGTCGCCGCCGCCGCCAACTCCAGTGCGGCCGGTTGGAGCTGCATATCGCGCAGTTCGTTGTTGATCATCTGGGCGATCGCCATGGTGATCTCCCTGCCCTCGTTGAGCGCCCGGGTGCTGGATTCGGAGGGTTCGGGGAACCGCCCGGCCAGGATCAGACGCAGCACGTTGGGATGCTGTTCGACCAGGGCGACGTACTCGGCCACGGTGCGGCGCACCACCTCGCGGGTGGGGTCGGCGGCGAAGTCGATGGTGGGGAAAATGGCCGCCACGAGCATCTCGCGCAGTCGCTTGCCGATCGCGCCGAACAGGTCGGCCTTGTCGTGGAAGTGCCGGTAGATCTTGGGCTTGGCGGTCCCGGCCTCGGCGGCGATCTCCTGCAGGCTCACCCCCGGGCCGCACCGGTCGATAGCCCGGAACGCGGCGTCGACGATCTCGGCCCGGACTTTCTTGCGGTGCTCGCGCCACCGGGAACTGCGCGCGTCGACCTTGTTCCCCAGTCCGCGCACGAGCAGAACTGTACCGCCGTCGACTAGCATCGACCCGAACTGACCAGTAACAAGAGCGGGCCAAGGACTGTGACGGAGCATTTCGACCTGGTGATCGCCGGCGGCGGACCGTCCGGCGCCGCGGCGGCCTGGCAGGCCGCCCAGACCGGCGCCAAGGTGGTGGTGCTCGACAAAGCCGTCTTCCCGCGGGACAAGCCCTGCGGTGACGGACTGACCGCCCGCGCGGTCAGCTACCTACAGAAAATGGGTCTGGCCCACGAGGTGTCGCAGTTCCACCGGATCAACGGGGTCACCGTGTACAGCCCTTCGGAGTGGGAGCTGTCGTTCCCGAAGCGGCCCGGAATGCCCGACCACGGCCACACCGCCAGCCGCACTGAACTGGACACCATGCTGCTCAAGCACGCCGAGTCGGCCGGCGCGGTGGTGCGCCAGGGCTGCGAGGTGGCCGGTCCGGACCTCGACGAGCGCGGCCGGGTGGTCGGTGTGGTGCTCAAGAGCGGTGAGAAGGTCTCCGGTGACGCGGTGATCGCCGCCGACGGCGCCTACTCCCCCATCAAACGGGCGCTCAAGATCGACTCCGATTACAACGGCTACTCGGCCATTGCGATCCGCTCGGAGATGTCGGCCAACCGACCCGACTCGGACCGCTTCGAGATCTACCTCAAGCTGTTGTTCCAGGGCGATCAACTGCCCGGCTACGGCTGGATCTTCCCGATGGGCGACGGCCGGTTCAACATCGGCCTGGGATACGTCAACAGTTACAAGAACTGGCAGGCCATCAACGCCACGCACTTCTTCGGGGAGTTCCTCAACAGCCTCCCGCGGGAGTGGGAACTGCCGTCCGTGGAGGAACTGAAGAAGAACAAGACGGTTCGGGCCTGGCGGCTGCCGATGGGCTTCACCGCCTGGCCGCCGTGGCGTCCCGGGGTGCTGTTCGTCGGTGATTCGCTGGGGGCGGGAAAGCCGGCGTCGGGCGCGGGCATCTCCAAGGCGCTGGAATCCGGGCTTGCCGCCGGTGAGTGCGCCATGGCCGCACTGGAGAACGGTGGTCCCGACGACTTCACCAACTACCAGCTGCGGATGGAAGCCGCGTGGGGTCGCGAATACCGTCGCGGCCGCTTCTTCAACAAGCTGGCCGGTTACCCCAAGGTGGCCGGAGCCGGACTGAAGTTGCTGGAGAACCACACTTTCCGGGATCTGCTGCTGAAGTCGCTGTACAAGAAGGCGCAGAGCCCCTCTCACACCTAGGTCCGGGGTCCCGGACAGCGCGGATCGCAATCGGAGTCGGGTGCGTTCATGCCCCGAGTTGCGCCGTTACATCCGGTATGACCCGGCCCCGCCGATCAGAGCGCTCCCGACGGTAACGCCAGGGCGGCAGATCTCGCACACGACCGCCATGGCGTTACTGTCGTGTATCAGCGGCGGGCGACCACGGTAAGCAAAACGGCGGAATCCTCCAGTGCCACCAGGTTATGGACCTCATCCGGGATCACCAGGAAGTCACCTTCCGCTCCGTCGACGGTGTGTGTCGCCGTCCCGATCTGCACCTTGCCTCGCAACACCAGAAGTGTTGCCTCCCCAGGGCTTTGGTGGTCATCGAGACGGTGTCCCGCGGCGAGCGCGAGAACGGTCTGTCGCAGCGCTCGATCCTGCCCACCGAACACGGTGTGTGCGGCCCGCCCCGCACGCGCCGCCCGCGCGGCGTCGAGTTGTTCGTCCCCCACTCTCCGCAACGAGAATGCGTCCACGGTCGCCATCCTTTCCTCGTGGTGATCAACTCCGGTCGCACGAAGAGTCAACCGACCCCGCATTCGGCTCGATCACTTCGTGAATCATGCCCTGCCGCCCGGCACGACACCGACCACCGCGACCGCGGTCAGCGAGCGGCGGTACCGCTGGAAGGTGCTGCGCATTCCCAGGACCCGGCGGCGTGCGTCGGGACGACGGATCATGTTTCCGACGATGCGCAGCGCACCGAAGAGTCCCTCGTCGGCCAGCACCCGGGCAGGATTGAGAAGCGCCATCGGGGCGTGATGAACGGTCTCGACCTGGAAGCCCGCCTCGGTCAGAAGCCCGGTCCATTCGGCGGTGGTCAGCGGACGGGCGTTGACTTTGATGGCCCGCGACATCTCCCGCCGGATGTCGTCCTTGATCTGTTGGGGCAGTTCGTCGGGGGTCAGGCCGAGTTCGTGAATGGCGTAGCGGCCGCCCGGCCTCAGCACCCGGAACGCTTCGGCGACGATGGCGCGCTTGGCCTTGTCGCCCTGCATCGTCAGCATCGCCTCGCCGACGACGACGTCGGCGCTGCCCTCTGGCAACCCGGTGCACGCCGCGTCGGCGACAACCACCGAGCCGTCCACAGGCGCGACGATGGCGCGGACGTTCTCGGTCGCCGCGGCGGTGTCGTCCACTCCGACGTAGGAGCAGGGCCGCTGAACGATGATATCGGCAGCCGTCCGGCCCAGGCCGGGTCCGAGTTCGACGACGTCGCAGCCGCCGATCCGGGCCGCGGCGAGCAGTCGGCTGGTCAGTTCGAGACCTCCTGGACGCAGCACCCGCTTCCCGAGGCGAGCAAGCAGCCAGTGCCCGGGAAGATCGGCGTCCGACCGCTCTGCGAGTGGCAGAGGCGAGTTAGCCATAACGGATGGTCCTTTCGACGGCGGCGACCCCGAAGATCGCCGTGGACAGTGCACACACATAGAGCAAGGCGGCGTCCTGCCCCCATGGAGGCGTCAGAACGGCGTCCTGGCCGGCGCCGAAAACCGCGTTGAGAACCGGCATGAAGCGTTGCAGGAAAGCGCCATTGGGCAAGTAGCCGGCTGCAGCCTCGAATACGTAGACCCACCCCAGGACCACGGCCGCGGCACCGAGCGGGGATCCGACGAACGCGCCGACCCCGACCCCCGCGCCCGCGGCGAAGAAGCTGATCAGCGGAACCGTCCACAGCAAACGCAGCCCGACCGGGTCGGTAGCCGAGACCGTTCCGTACACATGTGGCGACAGCATGGGCAGAGCGATGAGTACGACAAGAAGCGTCGCGACGGCCACCAGCGAACCCGTCACGCCGTAGAACAGCCAGCGTCCAACAAGCACGGACCATTGGCGACCAACCGCGATTCGGACGTATTCACCTGTCCGATAGCGGTTTTCCGAGGCCTGACCGTCCGCGGCCGCGATCGCCACCACGACGGTGGTGACGGTGACGACCCAGTAGGCCGCGTTGGAGGTCGGCACCTGCAACACCGAGAGCTGGCCAGGAACACGCGCAAACACTTCGGCCGCCAGCGCGATCGCAAAGGTGATGGCCAGCGGCGCGGCGATAGCCGCGGGCATCAGCACGGTCCAGAGCCGACTGCGGCCCCCAGTCCGGACGATCTCAGCGCGGACACCCCGCGCGACGTGGGCCATGCTCACGCGCACACCACGCGATCGAGCAGCCTGGACTCCAGCCAGTCGCGGGACTCGGCACCGACCGGGAGCATCTCGTTCAAGGATCCGTCGAGGTGCAGTCGCCCGTCGGCGAGAAGCACGACACGATCGGCGGAGAGCACGACCTCGGCCAGCAGGTGGGTCGCCACCACGACGGCGCAGCCGGCGTCGGCAAGCTGGCGGAGAAGTCCGCGGAACCACACGATCCCCGGCACATCGAGCCCGTTGAGCGGCTCGTCGAAGAGCACCGCCCGCGGCCGGCACAGCAGCACCCCCGCCACGGCGAGGCGCTGTCGGGCCCCCAGGGACAGCGTGGCGATCCGGTCGCGGCGCTGGGAGGACAGACCGGTCTCCTCCAGCACCTGTCCGACTCGGGTGCCGTTGACGCCGGCCAGCGCCGCCAACCAGCGGAGGTGCCGAGTGACTGTGTGCCGTGGATCCAGTGCATCGGGGCCGAGATGTGCGCCTACGAGCCTCGGGTCACCGAACGGCGTCCGGCCGCACACGGTGACCGTGCCGCCGTCCGGCCGGTCCAGTCCCGCGATCAGCCGCAGCAGAGTGGTCTTTCCTGCGCCGTTGAGTCCCAGCAGCGCGGTCACCGTACCGGCCGGCAGGGTGACCGTGACATCGTCGAGCGCTCGCTTGGCACCGAAAGACTTGATCAGAGAGTGGGTTTCGATCATTGGAAGTTGCAGGGAATCGGCAGGCCGACCGTCGCGATGCCGTTGCACAGCGACTTGCTCGCCAGCTTCCATCGGCCATCGATACGTCGCCATTCGGCGACGATCTGAATGGTGGGCGCGCCCTGGCGGCTGGCGTTGATGACGGCGGTGTGTCGACCGACCTCGTGCGTCTCCGGACCGGTCACCGTGCTGAAACCCTTGGGCGAGCGGAAGAACCCGGCGCGGTAGATCATCTTAGGCACGACAACGGCGCGGTCTCCGCCTTCCAACTGCGCGGCCTTGGCCCAGTCCGGCGCGGAGGTTCCCACCAGTAGCCGGATCTGCGCGTCGAGTTCGGCCAGCGTCGGCACCTCGGAGGTGATCGCGAACTCCTCCGGGACCATTGGATCGGCTTGGCCCTCCGAATCGGCGGCTGCACCCGGAACCGGCATCACCGCGGCCATCACCAGCACCATCGCCGCCACGCGCCACGCCGCGGCGGCACCGCAACGCCATCGCATCATGACCGCCCCTCCACTCGTCCGGAAACCGTTCCGAGCAATGTACGAGGTTGGCTTTCTTTAGGCAAGCCTTGCCTTATCCAAGGGGTCGCGGCCCGTTTAGCGGGCCCAGACCTACGACGCATCGTCATCGACAGCGAATCGTAGGCTTGCTGTCGGTGAACCCTTTGCGGGCCAACACATCTCGAAGAGTTCAGCCAGCAATCCGCAGAAGTCGTGAATGGTGTGCGGCCGTGCCGTGGCAGTGGCGGCAGTGTCGTCGACGCACCGATGCGCGCGGATCGCCAGGATCGCCCGCGGAGTGCCGAGTGACTGACGCACGACACGGCCGAACAACCAACACCGCGCGTTCCTCGGCAGCGGCCGCGTATCAGCGGCTACCGCGCCGCGACTTGCGGGCGACCTTCCCGGCAGTGGCGCGGGCAGCCTGCTTGGCCAACGTCTTTTCCCGCGCGGTCCGCTTCGGCGCGGGCTGATTCCGGCCCCGCGAGGAACCCGATCTGCGGCCCCTAACGATCCCGATGAACTCCTCGACGAGAGCCGACGGCGACCCTTCGGGGAATGCCAGCGCCACCGGGCACGCCGGCGCGTCGACGATCGGGCGATACGTGAGGTCCCGCCGATGGTGCAGTCGCGCCAGCGACTGCGGGACGATGAGCACGCCCATCCCTGCGGCGGCGAGTTCTATTGCATCCGCGGTTGTTTCAGGGCGGTGATCGACGAGCGTTCCAGGCCGGTCCGACCATTCGATGACGTCGTCCCGGGGCACCAGGATCGGCTCATCGGCGAGGTCCGAGGAGGCGATCTCGTCGGCCGCGGACAGCAGGTGGCCGGTCGGCACGACCGCCACCATCGTCTCCTCGTAGAGCGGGATCACAGCCAGCCCGGCGGTATCGGCCGGTAGTCGAACAAGCGCGACATCGACCCTGCCGTCCCGAACGTCGGCGGGCGCTTCTGCCGCGGTGACCAGGTGCAGCCGCAGAGCTATGCCGGGGTGGCGGTCCGACCAGGTCCGCGCCCACCTCGCCGGCGTTGCGCCGGGAACGTATCCGAGGGTGAGCGAGGACTGCGTCACCGCCCCAGGCTACCGATAAGCTCGTGTCATGAGCAGGCCTGACGCACAGTCCATGAAGCCCGCCACGGCGGCCAAGAAGCTGGACGTGTACCTGCCCGCAACCCCGGCCGAGTTCCGGGAGAACTCCATCACCCGGGCCGAATTGGCCGCGCTATCGGCCGATCCGCCGCAGTGGCTCATCGACCTCCGCATGAACGGCCCGCATCCGAAAAATCTCGTGGCGGCCAAACTTGGCGTCTCGATCTCCGGTCTGGCACGCGGCGGCGTGGTCGATCCGCTGACCACCGCACAGATCGACGCGCTGCTGGCGGACAAGCCGGAATGGCTGATCGCCGAACGTGAGAGCTACCAGGCGGTGCTGCAGGAGAAGCGCAGGCTCAAGGCGTCGCAGGCCGATAAGGCCCGCAAACGGTAATCGTCACGGCGCCAACGGCTTCACCAGCGCGCCCCGCCCCAGACCCGGACACGGTAGAGCACCATCAACCCGCCCTCACAGGGCGTCGATGATCCGTTCAAAGAACAGTTCCTGGGTTCCGAAAGCTCCTTCGGGAAAGTACCGGCGCACAACAGCTTCCAGCGCAGCCTCATCCTCGATGCCCAACATCCTGCAGAGATCGACCGCGTCGATGAGATCGCCATCGGACTTACGGCTGGTCATCGACTTCATCGCCAACACGTACTCAGGAGAGGCGATCTCGATGACAAGCGCCGGACCGATCCGCTCCCCACGAGGGTGGTCATCGGGCACCGGCGGCATGAAGTCCCGGACACCGTCACTGAGCCAGTTCCTGTCGAGGTTGAAGCGACGGGCGACAACAGCCGCGGCGTCCAACACCACGTCTCGGGGCTCGAACGTTCCATCGATGTCGGCAGAAGCACACTCGGCGTTGTAGGCCAGCGCCATCGCCGCGCCCCCGACGACGAAGATGATGGCGGCTTTGCCGACACGCTGAAGTTCCGCATCGAGTTCGGCCAGCAGATCGCGCATCTGATCGGCGGTGAATTCCCTCCTGAACACCGCCTCAGACTCCTTCCAGGTTCCCCGCGGGATACAGCACATTGCGCACTCGTAACTCGATCGGGGTGCGCAGATAGTCGATCCAGAAATACTTCGTGGGTACACCAAATGGGTCGAAAATAACGCTCGGGCAATATCTTTCCGGTTCGAAGCACCAGTCGAGGAGAGCGGAGCCGGAAACGCGGTCGCGTCCGGTCAGGTGCGCCACCCCACCGACGATGGCGTCCCAGCCGCGAATTCCGGTCAATCCCGGGTCGCGATGGATCGCATCGACCGCCTCCACCGACCCGGCGCGCTTGCTGCGGATCACCAATTCCCGGAGCTGCCGCGCGGCGAAATGCCAATCTTCGCCGCCGGAGACAATGTCGACGAAATCCCGATAGGTGAACGACGGGTCAGGCGCCAGCCCGTCACGGAAGCGTTCAAACTCCCGACGGGTAATGCGGTGGTGGGCTCCGACCCGGATCGCCTCGATCTCCCCTGCCTTAATTTTGCGGCTGATCGTCGAACGGTCCAACCCGAGGCGCCTGGCCACTTCAGAAGGGCTGAAGGTTTCGATCCGAGTACTGATGTCGACGACCTCACCGGCAGCCTTTGCCGCGTTGAACCGATCGCGGAGGATGACTATCCACTCGGCTTCGGAGGTGCACGCCGGATCGATGGTGAGAGTTTCGGACACGAGCACGATCGTAGGCCCGATGCACAGATAGATCAATCTAACTGTGCATTCCTTGAGCGGGCTCGCCATCGGATAAAGAAGCAGGCCAGGGGGTATTTCGCCCCTGGCCTGCGACTCGTCCGGAAAACCCCTACAGCATGCAGGACACGCAGCCCTCGACCTCGGTGCCCTCCAGTGCCATCTGCCGCAACCGGATGTAGTACAGCGTCTTGATGCCCTTGCGCCAGGCGTAGATTTGCGCCTTGTTCACATCGCGGGTCGTCGCGGTGTCCTTGAAGAACAGCGTCAGACTCAGCCCCTGGTCCACATGCTGGGTGGCCGCGGCGTAGGTGTCGATGATCTTCTCGTAGCCGATCTCGTAGGCGTCCTGGTAGTACTCCAGGTTGTCGTTGGTCATGTAGGGCGCCGGGTAGTAGACCCGGCCGATCTTGCCCTCCTTGCGGATCTCGACCTTCGACGCGATCGGGTGGATCGAACTCGTCGAGTGGTTGATGTAGGAGATCGACCCCGTCGGTGGGACAGCCTGCAGGTTCTGGTTGTAGATACCGTGGGCCATCACCGACTCCTTGAGCCGCTGCCAGTCGTCGGTGTTCGGGATACGGATTCCGGCGTCGGCGAACAACTTTCGGACCCGGTCGGTCTTGGGCTCCCAGATCTGCTCGGTGTACTTGTCGAAGAACTCACCGCTGGCGTACTTGGACTTCTCGAAGCCGGTGAAGGCCGTACCCCGTTCGATGGCGATCTTGTTCGACGCGCGCAATGCGTGGTAGAGCACCGTGTAGAAGTAGATGTTCGTGAAGTCGACGCCCTCTTCGGAACCGTAGAAGATCCGCTCGCGCGCAAGGTATCCGTGCAGGTTCATCTGCCCCAGACCGATCGCATGGGCCTCGCTGTTGCCCTTCTCGATCGAGGGCACCGACGTGATGTGGGTCTGGTCGCTGACGGCCGTCAACGCCCGGATGGCCACCTCGATGGTCTGAGCGAAGTCCGGGGAGTCCATCGCCTTGGCGATGTTCAGCGAACCGAGGTTGCAGGAAATGTCCTTGCCCACATGGGAGTACGAGAGGTCCTCGTTGAACGTCGAGGGCGTCGAGACCTGCAGAATCTCCGAGCACAGGTTGGAGTGCGTGATCTTGCCGTCGATGGGATTGGCGCGGTTGACCGTGTCCTCGAACATGATGTACGGGTAGCCGGACTCGAACTGCAGCTCGGCCAGCGTCTGGAAGAACTCGCGGGCCTTGATCTTGTGCTTGCGGATTCGCGCGTCGTCGACCATCTCGTAGTACTTCTCGGTGACCGAGATGTCGGCGAACGGCACCCCGTAGACGCGCTCGACGTCGTAGGGCGAGAACAGGTACATGTCCTCGTTGTGCTTGGCCAGCTCGAAGGTGATGTCGGGAATCACCACGCCCAGGCTGAGCGTCTTGATCCGGATCTTCTCGTCGGCGTTCTCTCGCTTGGTGTCCAGGAAGCGGTAGATGTCGGGATGGTGGGCATGCAGGTACACCGCCCCGGCACCCTGACGCGCACCCAGCTGGTTGGCATAGGAGAACGAGTCCTCCAGCAGCTTCATGATCGGGATGACGCCCGAGCTCTGGTTCTCGATGTTCTTGATCGGCGCGCCATGTTCGCGAATGTTGCTCAGCAGCAGGGCGACTCCGCCACCGCGCTTGGACAGCTGCAACGCGGAGTTGATCGAGCGTCCGATGGACTCCATGTTGTCCTCGATACGCAGCAGGAAGCAGCTGACGGGCTCGCCGCGTTGCTTCTTGCCGGAGTTGAGGAAGGTCGGCGTGGCCGGCTGGAACCGGCCGTCCATGATCTCGTCGACCAGGTGCTCGGCCAGCGCGGTGTCGCCGGCGGCCAGCGTCAGCGACACCATGACGACGCGGTCCTCGAAGCGCTCCAGATAGCGCTTCCCGTCGAAGGTCTTCAGGGTGTAGGAGGTGTAGTACTTGAACGCGCCGAGGAAGGTCGGGAAGCGGAACTTCTTGGCGTAGGCGCGGTCCAGCAGCGTCTTGACGAAGTTGCGTGAGTACTGGTCGAGAACCTCACGCTCGTAATAGTTCTCCCTGATCAGGTAGTCGAGCTTCTCGTCCTGATTGTGGAAGAAGACCGTGTTCTGGTTGACGTGCTCGAGGAAGTACTGCCGCGCGGCCAGGACGTCCATGTCGAACTGAATCTTGCCGTCGGCGTCATACAGGTTCAGCATCGCGTTGAGCGCGTGATAGTCGGTCTCCCCCTGCAGCGGATGCGGGGTGATCGTTACAGGCTCTGCAGCTGCGACGGTTGGTGACACGTGTCGTCCCTTTCTCGGACACCAAGGTCCGTCCAAAAATCAGCCAGACCCGCACGGACGGCCTCGACGTCCTCCGCGGTTCCCATTAACTCGAATCGGTACAGATAGGGCACCCCGCACTTTCGGGAGACCACATTGCCCGCGTAGCAGAACTCCGCGCCAAAGTTGGTGTTGCCCGCTGCGATCACGCCGCGGATCAGCGATCGGTTGTGCTCGTTGTTCAAAAATGCGATGACCTGCTTGGGGACGTAGCCCCCGGCATTGGAACCGGGATCAGCATCGGGACCGTTAGCCTTTCCACCGCCGTAGGTCGGCAGGATCAGGACGTACGGTTCGTCCACCTCGATCCGGCCGTGCAGCGGAATCCGGACGGCGGGAAGCCCGAGCTTCTGCACGAAGCGGTGGGTGTTCTCCGAAACGCTGGAGAAGTACACCACCCGCACCGGGCCGCTCTCCGGTTCCACCGCTGCCCCCGAGATTCCGCGCGTCAGGCCGACAGCGCCGCGGCGCCGAGCGCTTTGATCCGGTCCGGACGGAAGCCCGACCAGTGCTCGCCACCGGCCACGACCACCGGAGCCTGCAGGTAGCCGAGCGCCATCACGTAGTCGCGGGCCTCGGGAACTTCGGTGATGTCGACGACCTCGTAGGCCAGGCCCTGCTTGTCGAGCGCCTTGTAGGTGGCGTTGCACTGAACGCAGGCGGGTTTGGTGTAGACGGTGATGGTCATCTGCGGCTCAGCTCCTCGGGCTGGACGGGGCGTCGATCATGACGAAGGACGCCCTGGCGAATTGTGCGAAATCGGTGTTCCGGCTACCGGAGGATCCCCGGTCCGTCGGCCTGCCAAACACTACACCTAGTGGGTGACCAACAGAAGGCCTACAACATATTCCGAATGACATTTGTGAAATTCCCAGGTCGTAAGTGGTTGGCGGACGCCCGCTGCGGCGTGTCGCATGTCACAACACGCCGCAGCCGTCGTTGCATAATCGCTGTCTACCAGCCGCCACCGACAGGATCAGGCCACCGCCGCGACGAGATCCACGACGGCCTGGCGTACCGCGGCGGCAACCCGGGGGCTGTCCGCCGGCTCCGCACCGTCGAGATCGGCGATGGGCAGCGAGAACCTGCCGCCTTCCAGTACCCGCGCACCGGCGATACCGAACGACTTGCGCGCCTCGTCGTGCGCCCAGGTACCGCCATAGCGACCCTGAGCGGCGCCGATGACCGCCACCGGGGTGCCGGTGATGGCACTGTTGCCGTACGGCCGGGACAACCAGTCGATGGCGTTCTTGAGCACCGCCGGGATCGTGCCGTTGTACTCCGGCGTCACCACCAGTAAAGCGTCGGCCTCGCCCGCCGCGGCGCGCAGTTCAGCTGCCGGACCGGGCGGGGTGCCGGAGTCGATGTCCTCGTTGTAGAACGGCAGTTCGGCAAGACCGGGATACACCGTCAGCCGCACCCCGTCGGGGGCGGTCCCGACGGCCAGTTCCGCCAACCTCCGGTTCACCGATGCTTCCCGCAGACTGCCCACCAGCACCAGCACGTTCACCTCCGCCAACACCTCTGTCATACCGCTTCCCCTCTCGTGATCCCGGTGGCGCACGTCCCACGCCATCCCGTCAGTCCAAGCGGACTACAGTCCGCTTTATTCCGGCCTGCGCTATCGTGAATGGGTGCCAGCGTCAGACCCCGGTGCCGATGCGGTCACCGACCTGCCGCTGCTGGTCCCTCGGCAGCGCGGAGACGCCACCCGCAACCGGAGCCGGGTACTTGATGCCGCCCGCCGACTGGTCATGGATCAGGGAGCCGCCGCGGTGACCATGGATGACGTCGCCGCGGCGGCCGGGGTGGGCAAGGGCACCCTGTTCCGCCGGTTCGGCAGCCGCGCCGGCCTGATGCGCGCCCTCCTCGACGCCGACGAGCAGGAGATGCAGCAGGCATTCATGTTCGGGCCGCCGCCGCTGGGTCCGCAGGCCCCGCCGCTGCCACGGCTGCTGGCCTTCGGTCGGCTGCGCCTGGACTTCGTCCGCCGGCACTCCGACGTGCTCTGCGAAGCCGAGCGCGACAGTCCCGGCGGGTACGGCCCCGCCGGGGCGGTGCTGCACACCCATGTCCGGTTGCTGCTCGCCCGGGCCGGCGCAGACGGGGATCTCGACATCCAGGCCGACGCGCTGCTGAGCCTGGTGAACGCCGGGTACGTCCGCCATCAGCTACTCGATCGCCACCGGACCCCGGAGGAACTGGCCGACGGCTGGGCCGAGGTAGCGGTGAAACTGTGTCGCCGCGAAACTGTGCGGCGGTCCCGCCGACGCTAGGCCGGCGGGAGGGATCGGGCACCACGCGGCCGCAGCGCCCGGGTGAACAGGACGTTCACCCGGGTCATCACGACGCTGTAGGGCCACCAGGCCAATCTCTTGAACGCGTACAGGGCGCGGATGTCGGCGGAGGTGTAGATCAGGAACCGGTTTCGGGCCATCCCCTTGAGGATCTGGTCGGCGACCTTCTCGGACGCCACGGCATGGCCGCTGAACAGCCGGACCCAACGCTGCACGTGCGGGTGGTCGCGGTCCACACCGGCGATCTCCACCGAGTTCACCAGTGGGGTGTTGACGGCGCCGGGCACCACCACCGAGACGCCGATGTCGTGGCGCGCGAGATCGAAACGCAGGACCTCCGACAGCCCCCGCAGCCCGTACTTACTGGCGCTGTAGGCGGCATGCCACGGCAGCGCCAGCAACCCGGCCGCCGAGGACACGTTCACCAGATACCCGCCACGTCCGGCCGCCACCATCGGCGGTATGAAGGCCTCGATGACGTGGATCGGCCCCATCAGGTTCACATCGACCATCGCCCGCCAGTGCCGGTGGGTCAGTTGGTCGACAGTCCCCCAGGCCGACACACCGGCAACGTTCAGCACCGCGTCCATCGCCGGGTGCCGAGAGTGGATGTCGGCGCCGAAGCGGGCCACCGCGTCGTAGTCGGCGATGTCCAGCGCCCGATGGTCGGCAACCTCGGCCCCGGCGTCTCGCGCCGCCTCGACGGTGGCCTCCAGGCCCTCCCGATTGACGTCGGTCAGAAAGAGCACCGCCCCATCGGCGGCCAACCGGAGGGCGACTGCCCGTCCGATACCGCTGGCCGCGCCGGTCACCAGAACCCGCTTGCCGGCGAAGGTGTCGGTCATGGCGGGGATGATACCGCTACTCCTCCGCGCGACCGCCCCACAGCGCGTGCAGCCAAAGTTTCTCCAAGACGTCCACGGTGCGGTCGAGTTCCCGCTCCGGGCCCAGGAACAGCGACTCCCCAGACAGCGCCAGGGCGGTCGCGGCCGAAAGCGTGCGGACCAGACCTCGAACGTCGCCGGTGATCGGATCGGCAGTGCCCGCGGCGATCTCCGGTTCGACGATCGCCACGACCTGATCGATGACGGCCTCGTTGTACCCGTCGAGGATGTCGCGGATCTCGGCGTCGGTGCTGCGCGCGCTGTTACACGCCGACATCACCGGGTCGTTGTGGGCGTACACCGCCGCGGCACTGCGCACCATCCGCTTGGCGAACTGGGCAGGTGTCTCGTCGTCGCCTCGGGGGGCGAAGTCGCCGGTGAGTTCCACGAGTTCCTCGGCGACCTCGCCGAGGATGTGCGCCAGCACGGCGTACTTGGAGTCGAAGTAGAAGTAGAAGCCCGAGCGCGCCACCCCGGCCCGGTCACTGATGGTGCTGACCGACAGTTCGGCGAACGGCTTTTCGGTCAGCAGCTCGCGCACCGCCTGCACGATCGCATGTCGCTGCCGATCGCCGCGGCGGCGCGGCGCCTCATCGGACTCCCGCGCTTCGCTCACCCGTTCACCTTGCACCACCGCCATGCCGGAAGAAAACTTGACAGCCGTCAACCCGAACTCCAAGATTGCGGTACCGCCGGTCCGGCCATTCGAGGCAACCACCGAGCCGAGGGAGCGACCGCCCATGGCAACCATCAGCACACCGCACTATCTGCTCGACCAGGCGCGGCGGCGGTTGACGCCGACGCTGCAGACGATTCCCGGGATGGGCATCATCGACGAGCATCTGCGCAAGCAGGACTGGGACGAGTTCGTCTACGCCGAACCGCCCGCCGGCAGCGGCCTCAAGCCCGTGATGGGCAACTCCGGTCTGCCCGTGCTGGGCCACCTCATCGAGATCTTCCGCGGCGGCCCGGAGTTCGTCCTGGAGAGCTACCGCAAGTACGGACCCGTCTACTTCACCAAGACCCCGGCACTGAACGCGATAGCCGCACTCGGGCCCGACGCCACCCAGGAAGTCTTCTCCAACCGGAACAAGGACTTCACGACGGTCGCGTGGAACGACGTCATCGGTCCGTTCTTCAACCGCGGTCTCCTGCTGATGGACGGCGAGGAGCACATGTTCCACCGGCGGATCATGCAGGAGGCGTTCACCCGCACCCGGCTGTCCGGCTACATCGCGCATATGGACGCCGTCGCCACCAAGGTGGTGGCCAGCCCACCGAACGGGGCCTGGCCCGTCAACGACAACCGGTTCCTGTTCATGCCGGCGATCAAGGAACTCACCCTCGACATCGGCGCCGTGGTGTTCATGGGCCACGAGCCTGGCAGCGACCACGAACTGGTGACCAGGATCAAGGGGGCCTACGAGACCACCACCCGGGCGGGCGGGGCGATCATCCGCACCCCCGTCCCCCCGTTCAAGTGGTGGCGTGGACTGCAGGCCCGCAAGGTTCTCGAGGACTACTTCACCCAGCGCGTCGCCGAAAAGCGCGGTACCGACGGCACCGACATGCTCACGGTGCTCTGCCACATCGCCGACGAGGACGGCAACAGCTTCAGCGATGCCGACATCGTCAACCACATGATCTTCCTGATGATGGCGGCCCACGACACCTCGTCGTCGACGATGACCACCATGGCCTACCACCTGGCGGCCAACCCGGAGTGGCAGGAACGCCTCCGTGAGGAGGGCGACCGGTTGATCGGCGACGGTCCGCTGGACATCGACACCCTCGACAAGCTGGAAAGCTTCGACCTGGTGATCAACGAGTGCCTGCGCATGGTCACCCCGCTGCCGTTCAACGTCCGTCGCGCTGTCCGGGATACCTCGATTCAGGGCTACTACGTTCCGGCCGGCACCAACGTCAACCTGTGGCCGGGCCTGAACCACATGCTCCCGGAACTGTGGGACAACCCGGAGAAGTTCGATCCCGACCGATTCGCCGCGCCGCGTTCCGAGCACAAGCGGCACCGCTACGCGTTCGCACCGTTCGGCGGCGGCGCGCACAAATGCATCGGCCTGGTGTTCGGCCAGCTGGAGATCAAGTCGGTCATGCACCGGGTGCTGCGCAACTACCGCCTGGAACTACCGCACCCGAACTACACGCCGAGGTACGACTTCGCGGGCATGCCGATCCCGATCGACGGAATGCCGATCGTGCTGAAGCCGATTCGCTGACGCGTCAGCGGCCACCGATTCGCTGACAGAGTCAGGCCAGCGACAGGAAGAGCTTCTCCAGTTCGGCCTCGGTCATCGGCGCCCTGCCGTCTGCGGACTCCCCCAGCACGCACTCCCGCAGGCCGGTCGCGACGATCTTGAACCCCGCGCGGTCCAGAGCCCGAGAGACCGCGGCGAGCTGGGTGACCACGTCCTTGCACTCGCGGCCGTTCTCGATCATCGCGATCACGCCGGCCAGCTGACCCTGCGCGCGGCGCAGCCGGTTCAGCACATCGGTGATGGCAGTGTCGTCGCCGACCATGGTGGTCCCTTCCTCTATTGCTGCGCCAATGGTACCCGCGGGGGTATCACACCCGGATCCACGAGGACCCTGCGTAATGGGCAACGGGCGTATCGGGCGCACATGAACGCCATCGCGCCGGCGATGGCGGCCACGATCGCGACCGCCAGACCGATCCAGATGTTGGCCTCCTCAGCAAGCACCACCGCGGCCATCACCAGAATGAACCAGCCGAACGCCTGGCGAAGCGTCCCGGCGTTGACCCGGGAAACCAGCAGCCCGCCGACCACGCTGCCGACCACGGCGGCGGCCGTGACCATCCCGGCGAGCTTCCAGTCGATCGGTTCGGTTGCCAGGTGGCCCGCCAGTCCGGCGAAGGACTGCATCGAGATCACCACCAGTGACGTCCCGACCGCCGCCGGCATGGGCAGCCCGCCGAGCAGAGCCAGCGCGGGCACCAGCAGGAAACCGCCGCCAGCGCCGACGAGGCCGCTGATCAGCCCCACCCCCACGCCCTGAAGCAGGATCTTGAACACCGGCAACTTCCCGACCGACTCGTCGGTGACATCGCGGCGACCGCGCAGCATTGCCACCGCGGCGGCGATCATGATGACCGCAAAACCGATGAGCAGGATGTTGCCCGGGACGAAGTGGGCCAACCGGCCCCCGGTGTACGCACCGGCCATCGCCGCCGCCCCGAACAGCGCAGCCAACTTCCAGCGCACCCGACCGGAGCGGGCGTGCGTCACGGCGGCCACCGCGCTGGTCACACCCACCACCAAGAGCGAGGTCGCGATGGCGTGCTGGGCGTCCACACCGGCGACATAGGTCAGCAACGGGACGGTGAGAATGGATCCGCCGCCGCCGAGCAGGCCCAGCGATACCCCGACCAACACGGCGAGTGCGACAGCGAGAGCGATCATCGTCGTTACCGTCCGGCCCCGCCCGGCCCGACCAGTTGCGCCACCACGGACTCCGCGTCACAACGCGGACCCCGGTTGTAGGGCAACTTGGCCAGCAGCATCCCCATCAGGCAGGTGTTGGTCACGGCGGTGATGCTCAGTCCCGCACCCATGGCGAAGGCCACCCACTTCAGGCCGGGCACGACGATGCTGGCCAGGACGCTCAGCGCGACGATCGTCCCGGCGACGAAACGGACCTGCCGTTGCAGATCCCACCGCCGGGCGCCGCGGTTGACCGCCAAACCGGCGGCCTCCCATGCGCTCATGCCGCCGTCGAGGATGTGCACATTGGCCAGGCCCGCCCCGCGCAGGGTCTCCTCCGCCTGCGCGGCCCGCTGACCGGACTGACAGACCAGCACCACCTGCTCGTCGAGGTGGGCCCGGATTTCGTCGCGGTGCTCCCGGAGCAGGTCGAGGGGCACGTTGTAGGCGCCCTGGATGTGGACGGTCTCGAACTCGCCGGGTGTGCGCACGTCGATGATCCGCGGCGGGGTCGGAGAGGACAACAGGCCGTTGAGTTCCGCGGCCCGGAGGACGGCGGGTGTCTGCATGTCGATGATCCCCTTCGTTCGATACCCTGCGGGGTATATTGACTCCATGATAGACATACCCGGCGGGGTACTCGCAACAGTGGAATAGAATACCCCCCGGGGTAATTGATGAGAGTGTTCCCCGAACCACTCCGAAAGGACATCCCATGGCCACCGTCGAGCTGACCGCAGCCGACTTCGAGTCCACCATCACCGGCAACCCGATCGTGCTCGTCGACTTCTGGGCATCGTGGTGCGGTCCGTGCCGCGCCTTCGCGCCGGTCTTCGAGTCCTCGGCGACCGCGCACCCGGACGTGGTGCACGCCAAGATCAACACCGAGGCCGAACAGCAGTTGGCCGCCGCCCTGCAGATCCGATCGATCCCGACGATCATGGCGTTCCGCGACGGCATCCTGCTCTTCGCCCAGCCCGGAGCCCTTCCGGGGCCGGCGCTGGAAGAACTGATCACCAAGATCAAGGAACTCGACATGGACGAGGTCCGGGCGCAGATCGCCACCAACGCCAGACCCGATACCCAAGCCAGCAACGCCTAGTCTGACCGAACCGTCTGACCGAACCGGGAGGAGAACGATCATGTGTTACCCCGTTGAATGCCCGCGCTGCCACAAGACCACCTGGGGTGGCTGCGGCGAACACGTCGAGGACGTGATGCGGTCGGTGCCGAAAGTGCAGCAGTGCACCTGCCAGTCGGCGACCCAACGCTGACCGTCGGCACGTCACGGCGCGGGAGCTAACCGAAGGGATTCTCGCCGGCCGCCACGGCGGCACCCAGACCCATCAGGGTGACCGCCGAGGCGTGCAGGCGCTCCCCCGCCTCCCGGGTCGCCCGACCGGCTAGATAGCGCGCCCAAGTACCCTCGATCACCACGCCGAGTTTGACGCAGGCCAGCACCAGGTACCACTCCAGGTCCGGGGTCCGCTGGCCGCCGGCGGCGACGTAGGCGTCGAAAAGCTCAGCCCTCGAAGCCAATCCGCCCAGCGCGGCCAGGTAACCGGCCGACCCGAGCGGGTTGGGATCCAGCGGCCAGCACACCAGCATCCATCCGAGATCGAGCAGCGGATCGCCGATGGTGCACATCTCCCAGTCGACGAAGGCGGCCACATCCGGTACGTCGCGGCGCAGCATGGTGTTGTTCAGGTGGATATCCCCGTGAACGATGCCGGGCATGTAGTCGGCGGGTCGATGCGCATCCAGCCAGTCGCACAGGTCGTCGACTCCGGGCAGCGAGTCGTGGGCATAGCCCTCCTGCTGCCGGTAACCGGCGACGGCCGACCGCCATTGGGGAACCTGCCGCTCGAGGAACGAACCGGGCCGGCGCCAGGACTCCAGCGCGCTTCCCTGCCACCGCGCCTGCCCCAACCGGGCGACGGCGGCGGCGTAGTTGAGCCCGACCTGGTGGCGCATCGCCGGGTCGTCGACATAGGCCGGGGCGATCTCGTTGCCGGGGTTGAACCCGTCGACATCCTCCATCAGGTAGAACACCACCCCGAGAACGTCGAGATTCTCGCAGGCGGCCACGAGTCGTGGATGCGGAACATCGCTGCCGGCCAGGGTGCTCAGCACGGCGATCTCGCGTTGCATCGTGCGGTTGCTGTTGGACCGCGGGTGCGGCGGCGGACGCCGCAGCACCAGCCGGCGGCCGTCGATGGTCAGCCGAACCACGATGTTCTGGCTGCCGCCGGCCAGGGGAACCACGTCGCCGACGGTCTCCCCGAGTCCCTGAGCGCGCACCCAGGAGGTCACCGCGGCGACGGCCGCGTCATCGAGCGTGCCGGTGATACCGGGCACCATCGGTTCGGGCCTGGCTTCAGGCATGGGTCGCAACCATTTCAGCAGATCCGCGGAAGTTGTTCGCCCAGTTCGCGTTCCACGACTCGGGTGGTCCCGAACGCGGTGCGCGCCACTACCATCCCCGGGTGCTCGGCGACCGCCCGGCCGATCAGCGCCGCGTCGGCCCCCTCCGGGCGGGACCGCATCGCCGCCAGCACCGCTTCGCTGTACGACGGATCCACGAAGGCCACCAGTTTCCCCTCGTTGGCCACCTGAAGCGGGTCGAGACCGAGGAATCCGCACGCTGAGGCCACCGTGTCGGGAACCGGGATGCGCTGCTCGTCGAGTTCGACGCCGACACCGGCGCTGCGGGCGATCTCGACCACCGCCGCCACCAGTCCGCCGCGCGTCGGATCCCGAAGGGCGTGAATGACATTCGGGTCGTCGACGGACTCGAGCATCGCCGCCACCATCCGGTGCAGTGGAGCGCTGTCGGTGGTGACCGTGGTGCCGAAGTCGATGCCCTCCCGCACGCTCATGATCGCCACCCCGTGCTCGCCGATGTTGCCCGACACGATGACGTGGTCGCCCGGCCTGGCCCGCTGCGGGCCGATGTCGACGCCGTCGGGGATCACGCCGACACCGGCGGTGTTGACGAAAAGCCCGTCCGCACCGCCCCGTCCGACGACCTTGGTGTCCCCCGTCACGATTCCGACCCCGGCGGAGGCCGCCGCCCGGCCCATCGCGTCCGCGACGGCGCCGAGCACCTCCAGTTCCAGACCCTCCTCCAGGATGAACCCGGCGGTCAGGCCGATCGGCTGGGCGCCGCTGCAGGCCAGGTCGTTGATCGTTCCGTTGACGGCGAGGTCGCCGATGTTGCCGCCCGGGAAGAACAGCGGGTTGACGACGTAGGAGTCCGTGGTCAGGGCGATCCGCCCGCCGTGGACGGCCAGCACGGCCGAATCCCGCGACGGGCCACCGGTCGAGCCGAACGCGGGCAGAAACAGGTTCTCGATCAATTCCTCGGAGAGGATCCCCCCGCCGCCGTGACCCAGCACGATCCGGCTGGTCTCTCGCAGCGGCAGCGGGCACACCCAGTTGGCGGGGTCCGGCACCAAAGATCCCGGCTCAGACACCGGCGGACGCCAGCCGCCGGAACTGGTAGTACGCCGCGCAGGCGCCCTCACTGGAGACCATGGTGGCGCCCAGCGGGGTTCGCGGGGTGCAGGTGGTCCCGAACGCCGGGCACTGGTTGGGTTTGAGCAGACCCTGCAGGACCTCACCGGCGTGGCACTGGTCGGACTCGGCCACCTGCAGCGTCCCCACCCCGAATCGCCGCTCCGCGTCGAACTCCGCGTAGCGGGGCGAGAGCGTCCACCCGGACTGCGGGATCATCCCGATGCCCCGCCACTGCCGGTCAGTGACCGTGAACACATCGGCCAGCGCCTCCCTCGCGACGGCGTTACCGGCCGCGGTGACCGCCCGCGGGTAGGCGTTGCGCAGTTCGGGGGTGCCCGCCTCGAGCAGTTCCACCACCTGACGAACACCTTCGAGCAGGTCGAGCGGCTCGAACCCGGTGACCACGATGGGCACCCCGAATCGTTCGACCAGCGGGCCGTATTCGCCGGTGCCCATCACGGTGCAGACGTGGCCGGCGGCCAGGAATCCCTGCACCCGGTTGGTCGGCGAACTGAGGATGGCCGTCATCGCCGGCGGCACCAGGACGTGGGACACCAGCACCGAGAAATTGGTGAGCCCGAGCCGCTGGGCGTGCAGGATCGACATGGCGTTGGCCGGAGCGGTGGTCTCGAACCCGACACCGAAGAACACAACCTGCTTGCCGGGGTTCTCGGCGGCGATGCGGGTGGCGTCCAGCGGGGAGTAGACGACCCGGACGTCGCCCCCGCGGGCGCGCACGCTGAACAGGTCGTGCCTGCTGCCCGGTACCCGCAACATGTCACCGAACGAGCAGAAGATGACGTCGTCCCGGGCGGCGATCTCCAATGCCCGGTCGATCATCTCCAACGGGGTGACGCACACCGGGCAGCCGGGTCCGTGGATGAATTCCACCGCGCCCTCGAGTAGCTGGTCGATGCCGTTTCTGATGATGGAGTGGGTCTGCCCGCCGCAGACCTCCATCACGGTCCAGGTCTGGGTCGCGGTGCCGCGGATCCGCTCGACCAGAGCCCTGGCGGCTGTCGGATCGCGAAACTCGTCGAGGTACTTCATGCCCCCAACTCCTCCTCGAGGATGCCCAGTTCGGCGAACATCCGCAGGGTCTCGTTGGCGGAGGCCTCGTCGAGGCGGGTGATGGCGAAGCCCGCGTGCACGATGGTGTACTCACCGATCACGAGGTCCGGCAGATAGGCCAGGCACACCGTCTTGGTGGTGCCGCCGAAATCGACGGTGGACATCCGGGTGCCCGCTTCCTCCCAGATGTCGATCACCTTGCCCGGGATTCCTAGGCACATGAGCTTGTCCTTTCCTGTGCCAGCAACGCGGCCGCGACGGTCGCCTGACCGAGCGCCAGACCGCCGTCGTTACAAGGAACGATACGGTGGGTCAGCACCTCATAGCCGCTGTTGACCAGACTCCGTCGAAGGCCCTGCAGCAGTAGGCGATTGGCGAACACGCCGCCGGTCAGTCCGATCACGCCGACCCCCGCCGAGTGGGCGGTGCGGCCGGCCGCGGTGGCGGTGGCCCGAATCACCGCCTGGTGGAAGCCGGCGGCAAGGTCGGCCGGATCGGCGCCGGCCCGCAGACCCGCGGCGATGCCCGTGATCACCGGAGCCGGGTCCATCACCCCACCCGAGACCGCGAACTCCAGGTCGACCGGGATGCCGCGGCGGGCGAGGTGCTCGAGTTCGACGGCAGCCTGGCCTTCGTAACTCACCTGCTGGCAGACGCCGAGCAGGCTGGCGACCGCGTCGAACAGCCGGCCCATGCTGGTGGTCGGGACGCAGCGGAGGCCCCGCGGAATCTGCTGCGCCAGCACATGCAGGCCGTCCGGGCCGACCGCCGCGACCGATGGCAGGTCGGGCTCCCAGGCGATGCCGGCGCGATACAGCAGGTCCAGGGCGATGCGGGCGGGCTGGCGGGTCGCACCGTCACCGCCCGGAAGAGCGAACGGGGTGAGGTGTCCGACACGGCTGAACGTCGCCGGATCGTCCACCACCAGCAGTTCCCCGCCCCAGATGGTGCCGTCGGTGCCGTAGCCGGTGCCGTCGTAAGCCACCGCCAGCATCGGGGTGCCCAGCCGACCGCACTCGGCCAGCAGCGACACCGCGTGGGCGTGATGGTGCTGGACGGCGATGACGGACCGACCGTCGGCGTGGCGCTGAGCCCACCGGGTGGTCGCGTAACCGGGGTGCTGGTCACAGGCGATAACGGCGGGACGTCGGTCGGTCATGAAGGCCAGGTGATCCAACGCAGCGGTGAAGCACTCCTGGGTACGCGGGTCGGACATGTCACCGAGATGCGATGACAGGTGCGCGTGGCCCGTCCCGTCACCGGTTCGGCCCATCAGGCAGAACGTGGTCTTCAGATCACCGCCCGTGGCCAGGATGACCGGTGTCGTCGTGCCTGCCGCCGGCACCCGCACCGGCAGCGGTGCGTAACCGCGAGACCGGCGCAGCGGCGTGTGCCGCCCGCGGTCGTCCACCATGATCACCGAGTCCTCGCAGGGCACATGGATCGGACGGTCATGGCCGAGCACCGCGTCGGCCAGCCCGTCGATCCACCCCAGATCCGCGTCGCGGAACACGATCGGCGAGCCGCCATGGTTTGCCGAAGTCATCACCAACGGCAACCGGCCGAGCGCGTCGAAGAGCAGATGGTGCACCGGTGAATAGGCCAGCATCACGCCGAGGTCGGCGAGTCCGGGTGCGACCGCATCGCCGACCGCCCCCGGCCGGGCCGGCACCAGGACGATGGGGGCCGCCGGGCCGGCCAGGGCGGCGGCCGCCGCGTCGTCGATCTCGGCGATGTCGCGTGCGGCGGCCACATCGGCGACCATCACCGCGAACGGCTTGGCGGGACGGGTCTTTCGCGCGCGCAGCCGGGACACCACGGCGTCGTCGTCCGCGCGGCAGGCGAGGTGGTAGCCGCCGACGCCCTTGACCGCGACGATCTTCCCATCCCGGAGGGCGGCGGCCGCCTTCTCGATAGGACTGGGCGCGATGGGGTCGCGCGCGCCGAGATCAGTCGGGATGGGGCTCCCAGCCCCACCGGCCGAACCACCGGGATCCCAGGAGAGCCGCGGCCCGCAGTCCGCGCAGGCGATGGTCTGCGCATGGAATCGGCGGTCGGCGGGGTCGTGGTACTCCGCTGCGCAGGCGCTGCACATCGGGAATCCGGCCATGGTGGTGGCCGGGCGGTCGTAGGGCAGATCGGTGATGACCGTGTAGCGCGGCCCGCAGTTGGTGCAGGTGATGAACGGGTGGCCGTGCCGGCGGTCGGCGGGATCGCGCATCTCGGCCAGGCACTCGGCGCACACCGCGATATCCGGAGGTACCAGGGTCCGTTCGGTGTCCTGCGACCGACTGGCGATGATCGCGAATCCCTGCTCCCCCACCGGCGCCACCGCCGTGCGGTCGAGGGTGTCGATGCGCGCCATCGGCGGCGGGTGATCCCGCAGGGCGACCACCGCCGCGTCGATGTCGCCCGGGGCGCCTTCCCACTCGCAGTGCACCGCACCGGCGTCGTTGCATACCCACCCGGCGAGTCCGTACTCGGCGGCGATCCGGGCAACGGCCGGACGGAAACCCACCCCCTGCACGACGCCGGTGATGTCGAGGCGAACCCGGACGGTCACGTCGATCACGGTAGTCGCCGGGGGCCCCAAGAAGTAGGGTGCGGAATCGATGCACGAGTTGTCGCTGTGCCGGGCGATCGCCGGCGTGGTCAAAACGCACGCCGCCGGACGACGGGTCGAGGTGGTCCGGGTGCGCGTCGGCGCGCTGCGGCAGGTGGTCCCGGACTCGCTGACATTCTGCTGGAGTCTGGTCCGCGATCATGAGGACATGCCGGAGGCCGAACTGGAACTGGAACTGGTCGCGGCCGAGGTGCGCTGCCATCGTTGCGAACAACTGTCCGAGATCACCTCCCGGTGGTCGGTGGCGTGTCCGCGATGTTCCAGTACGGATGTGTCGGTGGTGAGCGGCGAGGAGTTCCTGGTCACCTCCGTCGATGTCGCCTAGTCGACACCAGCTAGCGAAAGGGCGAAACGTTGGGGCGATTCCACCGTCACGAGGACGGCACTGAGCACAGCCACGACCACGACCACGAGCACGGCGACCACAGCGGGTACGCGACCGGCGGCGAGCGCATCGAGATTCTCGAGGCGATCTTCTCCGAAAACGACAGCCGCGCGGCGGTCAACCGGAAGGCGTTCGAGGAGAACGGGGTCCGGGCCCTGAACCTGATGAGCTCGCCGGGGTCGGGTAAGACCACCGTCCTGGCCGCCACGCTCGACGCCCTGGCAGCCGAGATGGCGATCGGCATCATCGAGGGCGATATCGCCACCGACATCGACGCGGCCCGACTGGGCGGCCGGGGCGCGCAGATCTCGCTGCTGAACACCAGCAACGGGTTCGGCGGTGAATGCCATCTGGACGCTCCGATGGTCAGCAGGGCCCTGGCCGGCCTGGACCTCGGCCCTCTGGACCTGGTGGTCATCGAGAACGTCGGCAACCTGGTGTGCCCGGCCGAGTTCGACGTCGGAGAGCACGCCAAGGCCATGGTCTACTCGGTGACCGAGGGCGAGGACAAGCCGCTGAAGTATCCGGTGATGTTCCGGGCGGTGGATGTGGTCCTGCTCAACAAGATCGATCTGATCCCGCATCTCGACGCCGACGTCGAGACCTACCTCGCCAGGATCCGGGAGGTCAACCCGACGGCCACCGTGCTGCCGGTGAGCGCCCGCACCGGTGCCGGTATGGACATGTGGTTCGACTGGCTGCGCCGGTTCACCACCTCACAGGAAAGGACGTCCACGACATGACCGATGAAATTCCGAGTGCGATCGGCTACGTCGTCATCGGCTTCTCCGACCCGGCACAGGTTCCGGTCATCGGGAGCGAACTCGACGTGATCGACATCGAGTTCATCCACTCCATCCATGGCGTGGCCAGCACCGTTCCGGCAAGCCGCGTCAATCACTCCCTGCGCGCACTCGACGCACTGGACTCCCGACTGCTCGGTCAGGCCGACCTCGACCTCGTCGCCGCGGCCATCCCGGTGGGATCCACCGCAGCCGTCGTGGTGTACACGGGCGCACCGGCGGCCTCGGTACTGGCCGGGTGGTCACGAACCGGCGCGACGATACTGCGCGAGGGGACGGTGGATCCGGCCGCTCTCCGTGCGGCGCGGGCCGGCCTGCCGGGAACCAACCTGCTGGGCGCTTAGCCGAAACGAGCGGCCAACAGACAGACGTCGTCGGCCCGCGGTCTCGGGGCCAGAACTTCCGGAAGTCGTCCACACAGGTCGTCCAACCGGGAGTCCGATCCCCAGTCGGCGACCGTCCGCACGACGCGGGCAATGCCCTCGTCGATATCGAGACCGCGCCGTTCGACCAATCCGTCGGTGTACATCAGCAGAGTGTCGCCACGTTCCACCCGGACACTCACATCGGGAAACTCGGCACCCGGAACCGGGCCGAGCACCGGTCCCGATTCCGCGTCCAGACGCACCACTTCACCCGTGCGGGCCCGGCGCAACAGCGGCGGCGGGTGCCCGGCCGTCGCGTACGTCAGCGTGTCCCCGTCCGGCTCGATCATCGCGACCACCATGGTGGCGAACTTGCCCTGGCTGGCATGCCGGGTGAAACCGTTGAGCCCGGCGAGGACCCGGCCCGGCGACAGACCCCGGTTCGCCAAAGCCCTTCCGGCCGAACGCAACTGCGCCATATCCTCGACGGCCGGCAGACCGTGCCCGACGACGTCGCCGACCGCCAGATAGATACGCCCGCCGGGCAGCAGTAGGGAGTCGTACCAATCCCCACCGAGACCCTCGAAGACGTCGGCCGGTTGGTAGGCGACGCACAGTTCCAGACCCGGCACCTCGGCGGGTGTGTCGGGCAGCACCGCCGCCTGAAGCACGGTCGCCCGGGCATCCTCGTCGGCGTAGACCCGCGCCCGGACCATCGCCTGACTGACCATGGCCGCAACCGCCGAACCGTACGCCAACTGCGCGGCATCCAGCGGTTGCGGCTCCCGCCACACCAGCAACAGGGCACCGATCGGCGCCCCGTGGTCGGTCAGCGGCCAGCCGACCACCGATTCGGCACCGCTGATCTGGACCCAGCGCACCTTCTCCGGATAGAAATCCGCGTACTCGACGGCGCTGCTGACCACGACGGTGCGGCCGGTTCGAGCAGCGTCGGTGGCGACCGTGCGCACGGCGAGGGCGACCCCACCGGCGTATTCGTCCACCACAGCCGAAGGGTGACCCTCCATGACGACCCACTCCAGGGTCTGCCCGTCATTACTGAGCAGCCCGATGTTCACCGCCGCAGCACCAGCCTCGGTCAACACCTGGTCGACCACCGCCCGGCCGACGTCGTGCGGGGTCAGGGCCGCCGACAGCCGCTGGGCCAGGGCGGAAAGCCCCTCCAGTCGCAGTCGTTCGCGTCGCTCGGACTGGTGGGCCCGCACCGCTGTGGTGCGACCGGCGACCTCCTGCGCGATCAGTAGCGCGACCACGAGGATCACCGCGAGAAACACCTGGGTGAGCGCCAGTCTGGTCGGGGCCGAGAAATCGACTCCGACGAACATGCCGCGGCCGGCGCGGGTCATGAGATTGGCCGGTACGGCGATCACCACCCCGGCCAGCGCCGCGCCGATCATGTCGAGACGGAACGCCGCCCAGGCCAGCACCGGCAGTATCAGCATCGCCGGCGCGGCCGCGACGGAGAAGGCGGCCAGCGACAGCGCAGCGGTGAGGACCAGAACCGCCGCGGTCTCCAGTCGCCGGTCCACGATGACGCGGCACTGTTGGGGCCACAACAGAATCGGTGTGGCGATCACCAGCACCCCAATGGCGTCACCGGCGGCCCAATACAGCGAGTTGGCCAACCAGGTCGGGCCGCCGTCACGTGTGGTGGCCCAACCGCCGAGCAATCCGCCGACCAACGGACCGGCCAGACACGCCCCGATGAGGAAAGCCGTGAGATCACGCCGGCGCCGCAGATCCGGCCGACCGCCGCACCACCGCAGAACCGCGGAAGCGCCGACGGCAGGAACCAAACAGTTGGCCAGCACGTAGCCGAGGATCCGGGGAAGGGACTCCCCGTAGAACAGATCGATCACCAACTCGGCGAGCGCGATCGCGGCGAACACCACGGGCCACAGCGCACGCCGGGCAAGGAGCAGCGCGGCGACGGTCACCCCCGCTGCCGGGAAGAACGCCGGCGCAACGGAGTCGGCGAAGGAGTGCCAGGTCAGCACCAACCCGGCTCCGTACGCCACGAAGAGCAGCACGAACAGTCCGGTCACGCGGCTCAGGCGGTCGGCGCGCCAGGACAACCCGGGAGCCTGGCCGGCGGGAGCCGGAGCGCGGCCCGGACCTCCTCCCGTCAGGCCCATGTCGGCCACCCTATGACATCGGCGTCAGTTTTGGGCTCCGGTCCCGAAGCGAACGATGACCAGGCAGATGTCGTCGGTGCGCGGTGTGGGCACAACGGCCTCGGCCAGTGCCTCGCAGTCCAGAAGTGCTTCCGGAGGCCAGTCCGCGATCACCCGTTCGAAATGCTCGATCCCCGACTGGATCTCGGACTCGCCGTGCTCCACCAGGCCGTCGGTGTACATCACCAGGACGTCGCCGTCCTCTACCCGCACGCTGCTCTCGGTGTATCCGGCGTCGTCCATCAGCCCGAGGACCGGACCGCGGGCGGCGGCCAGTCGGATCACCTCCGCGGTCGCGGACCGCCGCAGCAGCGGGGGCGGATGGCCCGCCGAACTGTAGGACAGCACACCGGTGGTGGCGTCGTAGACGCCCACCGTCGCCGTCGCGAACTCGGCCCCGCTGATCCGGCCGGCGTAGCGTCCGGTCTGGCCGAGTAGCTGGGCAGGGCCGAAGCCGAGGTACGCGTAGGCGTTGCCGGCGATCCGCAACTGGGCCATGTCCTCAACGGCGGTCAGCCCGTGGCCGAGGACGTCGCCCACCGCCAGATAGGTCCGGTCGCCGTCGAGTGTGAGCACGCTGTACCAGTCCCCGCCCAGTCCGTTCGACGCATCCGCCGAGCGGTACAGCGCGCGGTACTCCAGTCCGACGGCATCGACCCGGGCGGGCGGTTGCGCCACGCTCTGCAACACCGCGGCCCGTTCCCGTTCGTCGACGTAGACCCGCGCTCGGACCAGTGCCTGGCTCACCATGGTCGCCACTGCGGAGATATAGGCCCGCTGAGCAGAATCCAGCGGTTGCGGGTCCGACCAGAGCATCACCATCGCACCGAAGGTGTCCGCTCCGCACACCAACGGCCGGCCCACCACGGTCTGCACTCCCTCGCTGATCGGCCACTCCGCCAGTTCGGGATAGGCCCGGGCGTACGCAGCGGCTGTCCGGATGTCGACCGCGGCACCGTCGCGGACGACGTCACCGGCCACCGAACGACCACCCAGCGGGACTCCCCTGCCGTATCGGTCGATCAGCGACTCCCGGTGGCCGGTGGTGGTGATCAGATCCAGAGTGTCGCCGAGAGGGCTGACCAGATAGAGGTTCACCGCCCGGGCGCCGGCCTCGTCGAGCACATGGGTACGTAGCGCGTTGCTGATGTCCTCCGGTGTCAGCGCGGCCGACAGCCGACGGGCCAACCGCGACAGCGTCTCCAACTGGATCCGTTCCCGGCGTTCCGCCTCGCGTTCCCGTACGGCGTTCAGCCTGGCGGCCGACTCCTGCGCGATCAGCATCGCGACCACGACGATCACCGCGACGTAGACTTGGGCGAGAACCAGTTGGACCTCCGGCGATTCGTCGGGCCGGCCCAGCAGCCCCGGCCCCGGCTTGTCCAGGATGTCCGCCAGGAAGGACGCCAGCGCCCCCGCTGTCGCGGCGCCCAGCATGTCCAGCCGGAACGCCGCCCACACCAGGACCGGCAGGATCACCACCGAGGGCGGGATACCGGTCCGCAGTGCCGTGACGGAGAGGGCAGCAGTCGCGATCAGAACGACCACCGTCTCCCAGGGCCGCCGCCGCAACACCGAAGACTGCAGGGGCCAGAGCAGGATCGGCGACGCGATCACCAGGATGCTGAGTGCGTCACCGGCCCACCATCCCGCCACCTCACCGAGCCAGGATTGCCCGTAGGCGAAACAGGCGGCGGTTCCGCCGATCAGCGCGCCGAAAGCCGGACCGACCAGGCAGGCGCCCGCGACGAAGACCGCGAAGTCCCGACGTCTACGCAGATCAGGGCGGCCGGCACAAACTGCCACAACCATACCGGCGCCGACGACCGACTCCACCACGTTGGCGGCGGCGAAATAGAGGGACAGCCGTACCGGGGTGCCGTAGTGGACATCGGCCAGGAGCTCCGCCGCGACCACCGCCGCGGCGATCCAGGGCCAGGCGGCGCGGCGGCTGAGAATCATCGCCGATACCGTGACTCCGGCCGCCGGATAGAAGAACGACGGCCCCCCAACGGTCCGAAAATCCCAGGACAGCGCCGTAAAGGCGGCGAAGGCCGCGAAGACCAGGATGACGAGGCGGCCCACCTCGCTCCACGACCGAATGCGCGGGAGGCCGGTCACCTGGGCAGGACCATGCGGACGACGTGACGGCCGCTCACGTGATCAGGGGGTCGCGCGGCATCCCGAGGATGCGTTCGGCGATCTGATTACGGGCGATCTCCGAGGTGCCGCCGGCGATCGCCATCCCGCGGGCGCCCATCGCCGCACGCGCGGCGAGCGCACCCTCGCCGGCGTCGAGCACCATCTCCGGTCCGAGCAGCGACACCGCGATTGCGCCCTGTTCCTGGAAGTGTTCGGCCAGTTTGAGTTTGGTGATGTTGCCCTCCGGGCCCGGGCCGGAGCCTTCGATGCTGCGCACCGCCCGGCGCAGGTTGAGCAACCGGAGCGCATGATCCTCGGCCAGGAACCGGCCCAGCCACTGCGGGGCTCCCACCACCCGGTCACCGTGCCGTTTGGCCAGGTCGACCAGCCACGCCGTCGCGGGAGCAATCCCGCCGGTGCCACCGCCGATGCTGACCCGCTCATTGCCCAGGGTGGCGCGGGCCACCGTCCACCCCGCGTTCACCTCGCCCACCACGTCCTCGTCGGGGACGAACACGTCGTTGAAGAACACCTCGTTGAACTCCGAGCCGCCGGTGATCTGCCGCAGCGGGCGGACTTCGACCCCGGGCGCCGTCATATCCAGGATCACCATGGTGATCCCCGCGTGCTTGGGGCCGTCGAAGTCCGTCCGCACCGTGGCCAGGCCGCGCTTGCAGTAGTGCGCCCCGCTGGTCCAGACCTTCTGTCCGTTGACGATCCAGCCGCCGTCGGTGCGGGTGGCCCGGGTCTTGACCGCGGCGGCGTCAGAGCCCGCCGCGGGTTCGGAGAAAAGCTGGCACCAGATCTCATCCTTGCGCAGTGCCTTCTCCACGAATCGTTCGATCTGCGACGCGGTTCCGTGCTGGATCAGGGTGAGGATCACCCAGCTGGTGATGCCGTAGTCGGGACGCTTGATACCGGCGGCGGTGAACTCCTCCTCGCACAGCAACTGTTCCACCGCACCGGCGGCCCGGCCCCACGGCGTGGGCCAGTGCGGCATCAGGTACCCGGTGGCGATCAGTTCGTCGAGTTGGGCCTGCTCGTCGAGTTCGGCGATCCGCCGGGCCTCGGCACGGATCTCGGCGCGGAGGCTTTCGGCCTCCTCGGGCAGGTCGACGGTGTTGGCCCGGGAGACCCCGGCGACGGTCAGGGCGAATGTGTCCCCGGCGGGCCTGTCGCCGCCGAGCAGGGCGGCCAGGGTCAGTGCCCGACGCAGATGCAGATGCGCGTCATGCTCCCAGGTGAATCCGATACCGCCGTGCACCTGGATGTTGAGTTCGGCGTTGCGGACGTACGCCGGGAAGGCCAGCGTGGCCGCGGCGGCGGCGATCAGACGGAACTGCTGCTCGTCCTCACCGGCCGCCCTGGCCGCGTCCCAGACGCATGCGACGGCGGACTCGGCGGCCACCAGCATGTTGGCGCAGTGGTGTTTGACCGCCTGGAACGTGGCGATGGTGCGGCCGAACTGTTCGCGCACCTTCGCGTACTCCACCGCGGCGTCCACACAGTCCGAGGCGCCCCCGACGGCCTCCGCCCCGAACAGGGTGCGGGCGCGGGCCAGTGCCGCGTCCCGGGCACCGGGCAGCACCTCGACAGCGGCGTCCGACAGGGTCACCCGGCCGGAACGCCGGGTCCGGTCGAGATTTCCCGGGACGTCCACCTCGACCCCGTCCGCCGTACGGCCGACGATCAGGACGTCATCGCCGGCGGCGAGCAGCAAAAGATCGGCCTGAGCCGCGCCGATGACGACACCGGCGTCGCCGGAGGCGCGGGTCCCGGACAGGGTGACCGCGCCATCCAATCCGATTGCCGCCGTGCGCGTTCCGTCCACCAGTCCGGGAAGTAACCGGTTCTTTTGCTCGTCGCTGCCGACGGCGTCGATCACGGCGGAAACGACCACGGTGGGCACGAAGGGGCCGGGTGCCACCGCACGGCCGAGTTCGTCGATGACGACGACGAGTTCCGGCAGGCCGAATCCCGAACCGCCGTGACGCTCGTCGATGTGCAGACCCAGCCAGCCGAGCTCGGCCAGCTCAGCCCAGAACGGGGGCCTGGAGTCGGCGTCCGCGTCGAGCAGGTCCCGGGCCGCACCGCGGGCCTTCTGGGCGGTCAGGAAGGACCGGGCGACATCGCCCAGTTCGCGGTGGTCGTCGGTCAGGGCAATGGGCATGAAATCTCCTGGAGGGCGTGGCACCGGCACAGTCGGGCAGCACGTCTGACGTTACCGCCTACCAACGAGTTGGCCGGGAGCCGGGCGGTTCCCTACTCCAGGGCTGCGATCAGTTCCCCGACGCTGTGGTGGGCCTCCAGCGGATGACGCAGCCTCCCCCGCCGGTTGACGGTGTAGACGTTGCGCCGGCCCTCCTTGCGCTTGATCAGATACGAGCCCCGCGTCAGATCGGCCAGAATGACCTGCACGGCCCGCTCGGTGATCCCGATCTGCAGGCCGAGCTCGCGGGCGGTCAGCGGCTCGCCGCGAGCCAGGCACAGCAACACGTGGCCGTGGTTGGTCAGAAACGTCCAGCCCCGCTCGGGGGTGTCCTCGTCATCGCTGTCCGAACCGCTCGCCGAGCGGCGTCCGGCGACCCGTCCCGCAGTTGCCATGTGCACTGTTTTACCACTGTGATCATTCGGGCTTACGGTTTCGTGAAAGCCGTCTTGCCCGTCCGGGTTACACCGCCGAGGATTTTTCCGCGGTGAACTCGCCCTGCGGCGGGCCGGGGTGCGAGGATCGGGCGCATGTCGTCACCCGCCGCCGCGCCGGACCGGACCGAGGAGACCCGCGGCGAAGTCACCTATATCCGCACCTGTGCAGACCTGCCACCGGTGGCGATCATCGACCGCCGGCCGATGGGGATCCGCGCGAAACTGGTGTTCGCGGCCATTGCCCTGCTCGGGGCGGTCGCCTGGGCGGTCATCGCGTTCGTGCGCGGGGAGAACGTCAACGCGGTGTGGTTCGTCCTAGCGGCGATCTGCACCTACGTCATCGGCTTCCGGTTCTATGCCCGGTTGATCGAGATGAAGATCGTCAAGCCCCGGGACGACCACGCCACCCCGGCCGAGATCCACGACAACGGCACCGATTACATGCCCACCGACCGGCGGGTGCTGTTCGGCCACCACTTCGCGGCGATCGCCGGGGCCGGGCCGCTCGTCGGGCCGGTGCTGGCCACCCAGATGGGCTATCTCCCGGGCACCATCTGGATTTTGGTCGGAGCCGTGCTGGCCGGCTGCGTACAGGACTACCTGGTGCTGTCCATCTCCACCCGCCGGCGGGGACGCTCGCTGGGGCAGATGGCCCGCGACGAACTCGGCACGGTCGGCGGGGCGGCGGCGATCATCGGCGTGCTGGTGATCATGGTGATCCTGCTTGCCGTCCTGGCCCTGGTCGTCGTCAACGCGCTCGCCGAGAGCCCGTGGGGTGTCTTCTCGATCGCGATGACGATCCCGATCGCGATCTTCATGGGCCTGTATCTGAGGGTGTTCCGTCCCGGCCGGGTGTCTGAGGTGTCGCTGATCGGCGTGGCGCTGCTGTTGCTGGCGGTCGTCGCCGGCGGCTGGATCGCCGAAACGGAGTGGGGCGCGCAGTGGTTCACGCTGTCGAAGGTCACCTTGTCCTGGTGCATCATCATCTACGGTCTGGCCGCGTCGGTGCTGCCGGTCTGGCTCCTGCTGGCCCCCCGCGATTACCTGTCGACGTTCATGAAGGTCGGCACCATCGCGCTGCTGGCGCTCGGGATTGTGCTGGCCCGCCCGGTCATGCAGGCCCCGGCGATCTCGCAGTTCGCCTCATCCGGCGCCGGTCCGGTGTTCGCCGGTTCGCTGTTCCCGTTCCTGTTCATCACCATCGCCTGCGGGGCGCTGTCCGGCTTCCACTCGCTGATCTCCTCCGGCACCACGCCCAAGTTGCTGGAGAAGGAAAGCCAGATGCGGGTCATCGGCTACGGCGGGATGCTCACCGAATCGTTCGTGGCGATCATGGCGCTGATCACCGCCTCCATCCTTGACCAGCACCTTTACTTCGCCATCAACGCGCCCGCGGCGGCCACCGAGGGCACCGCCGAGACCGCCGCCACCTATGTCAACGGACTGGGACTGTCCGGACCACCGGCGACCGCGCAGGAGATCACCGACGCGGCGGCCAGTGTCGAGGAGAAATCCATCGTCTCGCGCACCGGTGGGGCGCCGACGCTGGCGTTCGGGATGTCCGAGGTGCTCTCCAGCGCGTTCGGCGGTACCGCGCTCAAGGCCTTCTGGTACCACTTCGCGATCATGTTCGAGGCGCTGTTCATCCTGACCACCGTGGATGCGGGGACCCGGGTGGCCCGGTTCATGTTCTCCGACGGGCTGGCCAACCTGGGCGGTCCGCTGCACCGGCTGCGCGACCCCAGCTGGCGCGTGGGCGCGTGGGTGTCCAGCCTGATCGTCGTCGCCGGCTGGGGCAGCATCCTGCTGATGGGGGTGACCGACCCCCTCGGCGGAATCAACACCCTGTTCCCGCTGTTCGGAATTGCCAACCAACTGCTCGCCGCCATCGCGCTGACCGTGGTCACCGTCGTGGTGATCAAGAAGGGCCTGCTGCGCTGGGCATGGATTCCCGGGCTGCCGCTGGCCTGGGACTTGACGGTGACGCTCACCGCGTCCTGGCAGAAGATCTTCTCCGGCGACCCGAAGCTGGGCTACTGGACACAGCACTTCCAGTACCTGGAGGCGCGCGATGCGGGTAAGACGTCCTTCGGCGCGGCGAAGAACGCCGACCAACTCGACGCGGTCATCCGCAACACGTTCATCCAGGGCACCCTGTCGATCGTCTTCGCCCTGCTGGTGATCGTCGTCGTGGCGGCCGGGGTGATCGTGTCGGTACGCGCGGTCCGGGGCACCGGGCGGCCCGTAGCCGAGGAGAACCCCGTCCCGTCCCGGATCTTCGGCCCGGCCAGCCTGATCGCCACCGGCCCCGAACGCGAGGTGCAGAAGCAGTGGGACGAGTTATCCGTTCCGTGACGGGGCCGGCCCGCCGGATCCGGTGGTACATCGGCTCGCTGATGGGCGACAACCACTATCAGCGCTACCTGGAAAGCCGTCGGCGTACCCACCCCGGTGAGGCGGTCATGTCAGAGTCCGATTACTGGCGGATGCGCCACCGGATGACCGAGGCGGATCCGGGCGCCCGCTGCTGCTGAGCCCTGTCGAGCCCGCCGAACCCGACCCGGCACCGACGAAAGACCCGGCCCCTTGATACAGGGACCGGGCCTCTCAGAGTCATGCCGATGACCTCCGTCGAGGTCGTGGCCGTTGTGTTCCCCGAAGCGCGCGGTGCCAAACCCCCGCGTCCGCAGCGCGCGGCCGACGGGGTTACCGTCTGAAGTGATAACGCCGATACTCAGATGCGGCTGCACAGATTGGGGACCCGATGGACCTGGCCTGGTCGGAGCAGGATCTCGCATTCCGCGACGAGGTGCGGAGCTTCCTCGACGAGAAGCTCACCCCCGATCTGCGGCAGGCCGGACGGCTGATGACCAGCGTCTATGCCGACCACGAGGCGAGCATGGCCTGGCAGGCCATCCTGCACGAGCGGGGCTGGGCGGCGCCGGCGTGGCCGGTCGAGTACGGCGGCTGCGACTGGACGTTGACCCAGCACTACATCTTCAGCCGGGAGTGCGCACTGGCCGGGGCGCCGTCGCTGTCGCCGATGGGGATCAGCATGGTGGCACACGCCATCGTCGCCTTCGGCACTCCGGAGCAGAAGGCGTACTTCCTGCCCCGCATCCTGACCGGGGAGGTGTTCTTCTGCCAGGGCTACTCGGAGCCGGAATCCGGGTCCGACCTGGCGTCACTGTCGATGGCCGCCGTCCGCGACGGCGACGACCTGGTGTGCACCGGATCGAAGATCTGGACCACCCATGCCGCCGAGGCGAACTGGATCTTCGCGCTGGTCAGGACCAGTCGCACCGGCCGCAAACAGCAGGGCATCACCTTCCTGCTGATCGACATGAACAGCCCCGGTATCGAGATCCGGCCACTGGTGATGACGTCCGGGGAGGAGATCCAGACCCAGATCTTCTTCGACTCCGTCCGGGTGCCGGTATCCAACGTCATCGGTGCGATCGACGACGGCTGGACGGTGGCCAAATACCTGCTGGAGTTCGAACGCGGTGGCGGTGCGGCCGCACCGGCGCTGCAGGTGATGACCGAGCGGATCGCCGCCGAGGCCGGCGCCCTGCTCGATGACCCGGCCTTCGCCGCGAGGTTGGCCGATGTCCGGATCCGCACCGAGGTTCTGGAGATCCTCGAGTACCGGGTGCTGACGACGGTGGCCGAGGGCGGCAATCCCGGGGCGGCGTCCTCGATGCTGAAGATTCTTTCCACCGAACTGAGCCAGGCCATCACCGAACTGGCCATGGAAGCCGCCGGGCCGGCGCGTCGGGTGTACCAGCCGCACGCCGCCCGTCCGGGCGGTCCGGTGGCGGACTATCTGCCGCCGGCCGACGGTTACGTCAGCGGCCTGCCGTGGCAGGCCGTCGCTCCGCTGCGGTACTTCAACGACCGCGCCGGTTCGATCTACGCGGGCAGCAACGAGATTCAGCGCAACATCCTGGCCAAGGCGACCCTGGGCCTCTAGGCGCCGGACCCGCAATCGCTCTCACGAGCACCGACGAACCCCGAGGAGCACCGTGGACTTCCGCTTGACCAAGGAGCAGGAACTGCTGCGCGACGGTCTCGGCAGGTTTCTGGCGACCCGTTACGACCTGGAGTCCAGCCGGACCGCCGCCAAGACCGGACCGGGCTGGCGGCCCGAGATCTGGCGGTCCTTCGCCGAGGAACTGGGCATCCTGGCCGCCCCCCTGCCCGAGTCCGCCGGCGGCATCGGCGGTGGCCCCGTCGAGGTGATGGTGATCGCCGAGGAACTGGGTCGCGCCCTGGTCGTCGAGCCCTACATCGACGTCGTGGTGGTGTCCGGCGGGTTGCTGCAGAGATCGCCGTCCGCCCGCGCGGCCGAAGTGCTGACCGCCCTGGGCGAGGGCGATGCGATCGTGGCCCTCGCCGCCGGGGAGCCCGCCGACGGGGACCGCTGGGAGGAGCCCTCCACCACCGCGGTGCGCGATGGCGCGGACTGGGTGATCACCGGCGCGAAAACGGTGGTGATCGCGGCGCCGCTGGCCACCCACCTGCTGATCACCGCGCGGACCGAGGACACCACCGGCGAGAGCCCCCGGACAGCGCTGTTCCTCACCGAGTTCGACGCGGCCGATCCCCCGCCCGGGGTCGAGATGCATCCGTATCGCACGATCGACGACCGGCGGGCGGCGGACCTGGTTTTCACCGGACTTCGGGTGCCGGCCGAGTCGCTGATCGACGAGGACGCCCGGCCGTCGCTCCTGCTGGCCCACGATCAGGGTGCCGCCGCGGTGTGCGCCGAGGCGGTCGGGGCCATGCGTACCGTGCTGGCCGACACGGTGGCGTACTGCAAGCAACGCCAGCAGTTCGGACAGCCGATCGGCGGGTTCCAGGTGCTCCAGCACCGCATGGTGGACATGTACATGGAACTCGAGCAGTCGGTGGCGGCGGCCTACCTGGCGACGCTGCGACTCGACGCCGAACCGGCGGTGCGGGCCCGCGCGGTGTCGGCCGCCAAGGCGACCGTCGGCCGGGCGGCACGGTTCGTCGGCCAGAACGCGGTGCAACTGCACGGCGGCATGGGCATGACCGAGGAACTGGCCGTCGGACACTATTTCCGGCGGCTGACCGCGCTGCAGTACGAATTCGGGTCGACCGACGCCCACCGGACCCGGTACGCCCAGCTCACCCGCGGCTGATCGCGGGCCCGGCCGCTGACCGCGGTGGCCGGTAGATTGGACGGATGTTCAACAAGATTGCCGGGGCCTTGGGGCAGGCCGCATCTCAGGTCGCCGAGGCGGGCGGGTCCGTCGTGGGGATTCGCAATGGCACCGAGGAACCGCCGTTCACCGTTCAGCGCCGCGTCGATGCGGTCGAGATTCGCCGGTACGGCGCCCGGATCGCCGCCGAGACCACGATCGAGGCCGACGAGGAGTCCGCCCGCAACGAGGGCTTCCGCCGACTGGCCCGCTACATCTTCGGCGGCAACACCACGAAGGCAAAGATCGCGATGACGGCGCCGGTCGCCCAGCAGCAGAGCCAGAAGATCGCCATGACAGCGCCGGTCGCCGCCCAGCGCAACCAGACCGGGGAATGGGTCATCCGGTTCTTCATGCCCTCCGAACAGACGATGGACACCCTGCCCACTCCGAACGACGATCGGGTGCGATTGATCGAGGTACCCGCCGAAAGCGTTGCGGTGCTGCGCTTCTCAGGTGTGGCAAGCCCGGAGGCCGTGGAGGCTAAGACGGCCGAATTGCTCGCCTCGCTCCAGAAGGCCGGCATCGAGACCACCGGTGCCCCGGTGACCTGGTTCTACGATCCGCCCTGGACGCTGCCCTTCCGGCGGCGCAACGAAGTCGTCGTCGGAGTGACGGTCTGATCGACGCTAGGGGGCCGGCGGTGCCGGGACGTCCGGGAGGATGGGCGCCTCGGCTGCGGGCGGGGCCGCCGGGTCCGGCACCACGATCGGTGCGCTGCGCGGCGTCATCTCCGACAGCGGCGTGTCGGCGTCCATCGGGCGTTGGGTGAACAGCAGCAGCGCATCGCTCATGGTGACGTCCTGGGTGCGCACCGCGTGCCACAGATCACGGATGTAACCGAGCTTGCTGCCCTCGCTGGGGGCCTGGGTGGCTCCGGGCGGCAGATTATCCGGGCTGGGCAAGTGCGGAACACCCTCGACCGGGGCCGCCAACGGTGCGGCAGCAGGATCAGCGGCAGGTGCAGCGGCAGGTGCAGCGGTCTGGCCCTCCCCCGGCAGCATGGGGGCGGGGGCCACGGCGGCCAGCGGCGGCGGCGGTTCGGCGGGCGTGTTCTCGGGTTCGGCAGCGGCATGCGGGCTGACCAGCACCGCCAGCGCGATTCCGATTCCGCCTACCAGTCCACCGAGTCCGGCACGGGCCGCCCGGGCACGCATGGTCGCCGCACAGGCCATCGCGTTCTCCACTCCCGCCAGGTCCGCATCGTGCGGACGTCTCCTACAGACTGCATCTGATCATGCCCGGCTTTTGTTACAGCCGCCAGTTCGACCCTGTTACAGCTCCCACGCAGTCGACCGACGATCCCGCCGTGTCGGGCGGCGGAGAAAATTGGAGCGCCGACCCGCGCCGGGGTACAACGACACTGTCCGGACGACTCTGCCCGACGTGGGCCGCACGAAGGAGGGACAGGTGGCTTTCCAGGTCGCGAGGCTGATGCGCGCATACCCGCTCACCGCGTTCTTCGTCCTGGCCTACGCCGTCACCTGGATTTTGTGGTCACCGGTGGTGTTCGCCGGTGTCCCGGCGTTCTCCGAAACCCGCCACTTGCCATCGTGGTTCGCGCTGCCGGCCGTCGCCGTGGGCGTCACCGGGACGGCCTTCGTGATGACCGCGGTCACCGGTGGCCGCGCCGCGGTCCGCAGATTGCTGCAGCGATTGACCTGCTGGCGGGTCGGCGCCCGGTGGTATCTGGTGGCGCTGCTGACGATTCCTCTCCTGGAACTTGCCCTCACCGCCGCGGTGATGGGCCCCGACGTCCTGCGGGCACTGACGTCGGCCGCGCTGGCGCTGTACCCGGCCGCCTTCGCGGCCCACTTCGTCTTCGGACCGCTGTTCGAGGAGACCGGCTGGCGCGGTTTCGCTCTGCCACGCCTGCAGCACCGGTTCGGTCCGATGCGCGGGACCCTGCTGCTTGGCGGCCTGTGGGCGGGCTGGCACTTCTTCCTGTATGCGCCGGGCTGGATCTCCGACGGGGCCGTGGGACTGGCCGGCCTGGCTGTCTTCGTCGCGTTCACGGTGAGCGTCAGCGTGCTGTTCACCTGGCTGTCGAACAACACCGGAGCCAGCCTGCTGCTGGTGATGCTGTTGCACGGATCCGTCAACGGCACTGCGACGTGGGTCCTGATCCTGGCCGACCGCGGCGTCATCTCCTCCGACGCCGCGCAGTTCTGCGCCGGTCTGGGCGCGCTCGGCGCCGCCGCGCTGGCCGCCGGAGCTCTTGCGGTGGCAACCCGTCGGCAACTGTCCTATCCGCGCTACCGCTCCGAAGCCGAGCGTCTCGACGTGGACCAGGTAGCCGGCAGGGACTGACGGACAGGAGAATGCACCGATGCGGTTGACCTTGGGCCTGGCAGTGTCGGCAGCGGCTCTGCTGGCCGCCTTCACCCCACCACCGACGTCCGCGACACCCGGCGACGGGGTGCCGCCGGTCAGCCAGCAGGCCAGGGCCGTCGGTCTGCTCGACGTCCGATCTGTGGTGCCCGACGCGATCATCGACCTGCGCTACGCCACCGCCGACAACTTCGTCGGGGTGCCGCTCTACCCCGCCGACGCCCGCTGCCTGGTGCACGAGTCGCTGGCACCGGGGCTGGCGACCGCGGCCGGCGCACTGCGCGCCGAAGGGCTGACGCTGGTGTTCTGGGACTGCTACCGGCCGCACAGTGTGCAGGTCCGGATGTTCCAGGCGGTACCCGACCCGGCCTGGGTAGCCCCGCCCGGACCGTATTCACGCAGCCACGAGACTGGCCGCTCCGTCGACGTCACCCTGGCCCGCGACGGACGACTGCTGGACATGGGCACCGATTTCGACGATTTCAGCGCCCGGGCAACGGCTTTCGCGACCGAGGGGGTCAGCGCAGCCCAACAGGCCAACCGGGCCCGGTTACGCGAGGCGATGGCCCTGGGTGGTCTTGCCGTCTACCCGGGTGAGTGGTGGCACTTCGACGGACCCGGTGCGGGAGTGCAGCGACCCATCGTCGACGTTCCGGTCAGCTGACCACGGACTTCCTTTCCTCAGTCCTGGCAGGTAGATTGCCGCTTACCCGGGGCTGAGGGGACTCATGCGCGCCATCGGCAGATTCGCCATCGCGGCCGCACTGGTGGCCGACGCCCTGACAGGCGCTGGAATTGCGACCGTTTTGCCGTCGGCAGCAGTCGACGTCGCCGTCGATCTGACCGCCACCGCCTTGTACATGGGAGGAACCGGGCATACCCTCACCATCCCGGGCCCGGATCCACCCTCGTATATCGACCGGTACGTGGACTGGGCGTATGACAACTTCGTGGGGCCTTCGGAACTGTGTGGAGTGTCCTGCACACCGACGGCGGTCTACACGCCCGCCGAGTTCTGGCCGAACACCGGACTGGATTCGTTGACCTTCGACGAGTCGGTGGCGATCGGCTTGGTCAACCTTGAGGACTGTCTGGGCCATCGACCCTGCACGGTCACCGACCCGCCGTACACCTCCAGCGGAGTGCAGATTCTCGGCGGCCCGGACTTCACGGTGTTCGGCTACTCCGACAGCGCGACGATCGCCAGCATCGCCAAGAGCAACCTGATCGCCCATCCGCCGGCCGGGGTGGTCACCTTCGTGCTCGTCTCCAGCGGCAACCGGCCCAATGGCGGCATCCTGGAACGATTCGTCGGGGTTCACCTTCCGATTCTCGGGGTGACGTTCAACGGCGCGACCGTGACCAATTCGCCGCAGCCCACCCCGCTGACCACCGTCGACGTCGTCCACCAGTACGACCTCGTCGCGGATTTCCCCACCAACCCGCTGAATCTTCTCGCGGCCCTCAACGCGCTGATCGAATTCGCCTACGACCATCCCGAGTTCCGTACCGGGACCCCGATGCTGCAGGGGCAGTTCCAGGATTCGACGTACTACATGTTCCCCGCCGAGACCCTGCCGCTGGTCCGTCCCCTGACTGCGGTGCCCTATCTGGGCCCCCTGCTGGCGACCGTGCTGGACCCCCCGTTGCGGGTGCTCGTGGAAGCCGGTTACGACCGGACCATCAACCCGGGCGCCCCGACGCCCGCGAAGTACCTCTACTTCCCCAACCCGATCACGACGGCGGTCAACTTCCTGGTCGCGGTGCCCACCGGCTGGGACAACGGGATCGCCTACCTCACCGGCGACCCCGCCAACCGGCCCTTCCACACCACGCCGCAAGGCCCGTACGGGGTGGGCGGACCGCCGGTGAACGCCGGTGCCGTCGACCCGTACGGGCCACCGACCCCGCTGGCGACGACGGTGGCCATACCTGCGGTGCCGCCGGCGCCGAGTTCAGCCGCCAGACCGGCACCGAGTGAGGAGCTACGCAGACAACCTGCGAGTAGCAGTCTGCGTCATTCCTCACTCATGGAGCGGGGCCGGGCGGCGAGGCACCGGGCTCAGACAGTCGACCCCACCGGGGCACGGTCGGCCACGCTGAACCGCAGTGCGGCGTCCTCGACCGAACCCTTGCGCAAGCGCGCGTGGTCGGCCCAGTAGTCCATCTCGATGGTCCACGGCCCGCTGTCGCCCTGCCTGGGGAGCCCGTCGGCGGCCCGCAGGATGTAGCCGGCCTCGAAGTCGAGCATCGGGCGGGTCTGGATACCCGGGTCGTCGGCGACCGGCATGACCGTGGTGAAGCCGTGCTGATCCATGTAGCTCAGCATTCGGCAGAGGTGGTCGCAGACCAGGCCGACCTTGAGCGTCCACGATGAGTTGGTGTAGCCGAACATGAAGGCCAGATTCGGGATGCCCGAGAGCATGAAGGCCTTGTAGACCAGGCTTTCGCTGGGGTCCTTGACCTCGCCGTCCACCGAGACCTCGATACCGCCGAACAACTTCACGTTCAGCCCGGTGGCGGTGACGATGATGTCGGCGGGCAGTTCCCGGCCACTCTGCAGCAGGATGCCGGTCTTGGTGAACCGGGCGATCCGGTCGGTGACCACCGAGGCCTTGCCCTGACCGATGACGCGGAACAGGTCGGCGTCGGGCACCGCACACAGCCTCTGGTCCCACGGGTTGTAGGTGGGGCTGAAGTGCGTGGCGACGTCGAAGTCCTTGGGCAGGAACTTCACGTTGGCCGACCGGATGATGCGCTTGGCCACGCTGGGGTGACGCTGGCATAAGTTGTAGATGAACCTGCCCTTACCGATGTTGAACCGGCGGGTGGCGGCGTAGGCCACCTTCTCGGGCAGCAACTTGTTCAGGGTGTTGGCGATCGGGTCCTTGCGGGGCAGCGGCATCACGTAGGACGGCGAGCGCTGCAGCATGGTGATGTGGCCTGCCGTGTCGGCCATTGCCGGGATGAGGGTGACGGCGGTGGCCCCGCTGCCGATCACAACGACGTTCTTGCCTGCGTAGTCCAGATCCTCCGGCCAGGACTGCGGGTGCACGATCGTGCCCTCGAAGTCCTCCTGCCCCTCGAAGTGCGGGGAGTAGCCGCCGGCGTAGTCGTAGTAGCCCGTGGCGCCGAACAGGAAGTCGCAGGTGACGTCCCACTGGCTGCCGTCGCGTTCGACGGTGACCGTCCACTGCGCCGTCCCGGTGTCGAACGCGGCACGAATGACCTTGTGCTGCAGGTAGATCCGGGGGGCCAGCCGATCCTCCGCGATGACCTCATGCAGATAGTCGAGAATCTCGTGGGCGTCGGCGATCGCGTTCTCGGAAGTCCACGGCTTGAACTCGTAGCCGAAGGTATGCAGGTCGGAGTCCGACCGGATGCCCGGGTAGCGGAACAGGTCCCAGGTGCCGCCGATGGCGTCCCGACTGTCGAGGATCGCGAAACTCTTGCCCGGCAACTGCGTCGTCAGGTAGTGCGCGAGCCCCAGGCCCGAGATTCCGGCACCCACGATCAGCACGTTCACGTGACCGGTGAACGCATCCTTGGGTCGGGTCTGGTTGAAGGTGGCGACGGTCATCGGGTCTCCCGGATCAATGGACGGAGCGGGGTGCAGTAAACGCTAACAATGTTATATTTTTGCCGACAGCTGTCAAGGGAATCGACCGAAAGGCGGTGTGACTGTGACGACCGCGAGCGCGGCCCGCCGGGCGCCGGTGCAGGAACGCAGCCGCCAGACGGTGACCCGGATTCTGGATGCCGCCGCCGCCATCGCCGACGAACAGGGCGTCGACGCCGCCACCACCCGAGCCATCGCCGACCGGGCCGGGGTGTCCTACCCCTCGCTCTACCGGTTCTTCCCCGACCGCGAGGCCATCCTGGGAGAACTTCTCGAACGACAGTGCGCCGAACTGGATGCGCGCTGCGAGGAGGCCGAAGGCGCCTGGCGGGTCACCTCGGTCGCCGACCTGCTCGACAAAGAAATAGCTCTGCACGTGCACTACTACCGTCAGCACCCCAGTACCGCTCGGATCTGGATGGGCGGGCGCACCTCCCCCGCCGTCACCGGTTACGTCCGGGCCAGGATGCAGACGCTGGCCGACCGGATGTACGGAATCCTGTCGGCGGCCGGGCTCATTGCGGCCGATACGGATCCGCGCGCGATGCTGGTGGCCGTCGAGATGGCCGACCGGGTGCTGGAACTGTCCTACCGCGGCGGCGATTTCGATGAGCAGATCCTGGCCATCGGCCGGCGGGCACTCATCGCCTTCGGTCGTGACCTCTCCCCGGACCCCTCCGGGGACCCTGCCGGAAACTCCCCGCGCTCCCCCAGGTGATCTGCATGAGATCCGCGCTCGGGGTGGCTTCGACGAGTCGGCCGAACGCTGCGGAGAAACCGTCCACGATCATCTCGTGGTCGGGCACCAGTGCGGTGTCGCAGGCGATCCCGACCGTCACCTCGCCGTTGTAGCTGTAGATGGTGAAGCTCATCGGCTGATCGCCGGAGATCGGCGCCCAGCCGACCATCCCGTCGACCAGGCTGCCCGCCAGATAGACCGGCATCGGCGGACCGGGCACGTTGGTGAGGGTGCCGACGGTGCGGTTGGCGAACAGGTCCACCGACGCCTCATAGAGCCCACGACTGAACCCGGCGATGGTCTCCTGGAACCGGAAGGCGACGGCCGCTTCGTGCCCGTTCTTGATCCGGTCCATCCGTCGCTTGGCGACCTCCAGCACCTCGTGGGCGTCGGGTTCGTCGGTGGGCAGTTCCAATTGGACCAGCGCGAACTCGTTACCCAGGGTTTCGGGAAGGGTCAGATCCAGTGGTTTGAGGTTGACCGGCACCATGAAGGTCACCGATGAGCAGCGGGCCTGATGAGCCTGCAGATAATCGTGCAGACACCCGGCGACGGTGGCCACCAGCACGTCGTTGACGGTGCACTGGTTTGCCGCGGCGACCGCCTTCACCGCGGCCAGCGACAGCGGCTCCGACCAGGCCACACTCTTGGACCCGCCAGCGGTGCCGGTCCAGATCGTCACGTCGTTGCGCGTGCCCAGCAGCAGTTTGCGCAGCGTGTCCACATCGCCGGGAGCGCCGGAGAACACGTCGACGAGCCGGCCGCCACCGGGCAGCACCGAACGGACCGTGTCGGCGATACCTGCACCGGTGGCCTGCGCGGCATGGACCAGGGTGTCGGCGGCTCCCAGCGGGTTGCGCAGGGCGAAGCGGCCCAGCCGGCCGGCCTGCTGGAGCGCCAGGGGGGCATCCGACAGTCCGCTGATGACGTCGGTGGCCCGCGACACCGTGGCGCCGGCCCGCTGGGCGATACCGGCCACACCGGACCGTAACCGGCTGGCCAGCGGCTGGCCGGGCGGGTGCGGCCGGGCCGCGACCTGAGCGACGGCCGGAGCAAGGATCGGCCCGCCCTCGGGCTCGGCGTCGAACAGGCTCATCGACAGCTGCACCATCCGCATCCCGTCGGCGATGGCGTGGTGGCTGCGCAGGATCATCGCGCTGCCCTCCCGGTAGCGGCGCACCCAGATCGCCTGCCACAGCGGCCGGTCCCGGTCGAGCATCTCGGTGCGATGGGCGGCGACGAGTTCCTGCAGCGCCCGCGGGTCGTCGGGGTTCGCCAGCGACACCAGGGCGACGTGGTTGTCGAACTTGAAGTGCGGATCGGGCTCCCACCACCACTGGCCGTCGTCGTCCTGGACGGCCCGGCTGCGAAACACCGGGTAGCGACGCAGCAGTCGCTCGGTGACCACCTTCTGAACCTCGCCGAAGTCGAGCGGCTCAGCGGTCCAGATGACCGAGTCGACCACCATCAGGTTGTTCGGTCGGTCCATCTCCAGCCAGAGCGCATCCTGGATCCCGAGCCGTTGCCGCTGTTGGGTCGCCATCGGCCCATTGTCCGTGATGAGTCCGCCCGGCCATGCCGGATCGGGCCAGAGCGCCGCTCAACCGACCTCGAAGTGCTGGTAGTCGACCGGATCGCGCCACGTTCCACCCCAGGTCCAGCCGCGGTCGGTGAACGCGGCCACCGCCGCGTCGCCGGGATGCAGCAGACCGAGATCGTCCCGGGTGCGGTCGAGATAGCGGCCCGCGGTCGTGGGCTGTAGGTCACCCGCCGCGTCGAGATAGGGATTGACCAGCGGGTTGACGTCGATCGCCCGTCCATAGGCGTGTTCGGACCACCGCGCGCTCCCGGGCAGCGGCCGGCAGTTGAACGCCGAGGTGTTGTTATCGCGCATCGAGGCCTCGTCCTCGGCGCCGGGATACTGCTCGACGGTCCGCATGCGCTCGATGGGATATCGCATCCTGGCCAGGTCGGCGAAGATGGCGATCACATCGCCGACGACATCGCGATGGACCACCAGGTTTCCGCGACGGATGACGCCGTCGTAGCCGAGGTGGTCCACCTCGACCCGGCGCAGGTCGGCCGGTGGGACCGGGCACTCCGGACGCCAGCTGGCACCGAGATCCGCGGCGGTGACGGGGTGGACGACGGCCGGCCGGGAATGGGGCGTTGCCGGCACCGCCTTCGGTGCCGAAACCGACGGCGCCGGCGCGGGCGTCGGGGCGATCGGCGCATCCTGTACGGCGGTTGACACCCCAGTGGCGCATCCTGCCATCAGGGTGGCCGCCATCAGCACCACGACCCGCGCCACCATGCCCTCGATCCCATCACAACGGGCTGTCGCAAGGCGGCACGCCACGGCCTGCCGGGACATAGATTGGCAGATCGTGAGGTCGCACCGTATCCGGGCGGTGGCAGCGCTGCTGTCCGCGCTGACGATGACCGGTTTCGCGCCGGGTTCCCTCCCGCGCGCCGCCGCGCTGCCGGGCGACCAGATGGTGTTCATGGTGCTGTCCGCCGGCGGCATGGCGCCCTCGGTCGTCTACGCCATGCAGTCACCGTCGCTGGCGATCTACGGTGACGGCCGGGTGCTGACCACCGTTCCCGGCCCCGCACTGCAGCCTGTGCCCGCACGCTACGAACTCGCCCGGATCGAGCCGGATACCGTGCGGCAGTTCATCGCCGAGGCCCGGTCCGGCGGACTGCTCGACGGCAACACCGACTTCGGCGCCCCGCGGATGACCGACCTGCCCACCACGACGGTGCTGGTGCACGGCGACGGCGAACCGGCGCAGGTGCGGGTGTACGCCCTCGACCGGCAATTCGAGGCCGGGCTCACCCCGGCCCAGCGCGATGCCCGTGACCGGCTGCGCAGCCTCATCGAGAAGGCCTCCGGGTTGCCCGCCGGGGCCGTCCGGCAGCCCTACTCCCCCGACCGGGTGGCGGTCTACGAGCCGCTGCCGGGCCGCCACGAGGACCCCGGTTCCGTGGTGTGGCCGGGCCCGCCGCCGCCGGACTTCCTGGCCCCGTCCGCGAACCGCCGCTTCCTCTCCTGCGGCGAACTCACCGGCACCGCGGCCGTCACGGTCTACCGGGCCGCGCTGGAAAACCCCGGGGCCGGCTGGCTCGTCGAGGGCACCACCCGCGTTCTGGCGGTCAACCCGCTGCCGTGGAAGGGGTGCGGATGAGCGGTCGGCCGAACATCCTGATCGTGCTCACCGACGAGGAACGTGAGCGGGTGTGGTTTCCCGACCATGTGCGGTTCCCGCACCGCGAGCGACTGGCCGCGCGCGGGATGCGGTTCACCAACCACCACGTTCACACCTTTCCGTGCACCCCGAGTCGGGCGACGATCCTCACCGGCCGGCACGCCACCCAAACCGGGATGTTCGACAACGTCAACTTCAGCTGGCAGCGACCACTGAATCCCGCCATTCCCACACTCGGCCGGCTGTTGTCGACCGCGGGCTACCGCTGCGGGTATCTCGGAAAGTGGCATCTCGGCGGCGAGTCCCGGCGAAACGGCCTTCTGCCGTACGGCTTCACCGACTGGCGAGCCCCCGACACCCACGGCACCCCGTACCTGGGCCACTTCATCGACGGCCGAACCGCCGAGCAGGCCGCGCGCTGGATCAGCCGCCATGCGGCCGACGATCGGCCCTGGCTGCTGGTCTGCTCATTCGTCAACCCGCATGACATCATGCTGTACCCGCGCTTCCGCAAACCGCGGGTTACCGACCACGGGGCACAACTCCCACCGAACTTCGGCGACACCCTGCTGACCAAACCCGTCACCCAGCGCTACTGGAAGGTGACCTGCGACATCACCGGGGGCACCGTCCGCGACGACCATGCCTGGCGCAGGCTGATCAACGCCTACATCGACTTGACCATCGAGGTGGACCGGCACATCGGGACCGTCCTGTCCGCGCTGACGTCCTCGGGGGCGGAGTCCAACACCCTGGTGCTGAGCACCTCCGACCACGGTGACCTCGCCGGGGCGCACGGCCTGCGCCAAAAGGCCGCGAACCTCTATCGGGAGAACGCCCAGGTGCCGCTGACCATGGCCTGGCCCGGGACCATCCCTGCCGCATCGACGACGCGGCGACTCTCCGGTGCGGTGGATCTGCTGCCCACCCTGCTGTCCGTCGCCGGTGCGCGCCCAACGGAGGACCTACCCGGGCGCGATCTGAGCCCGCTGTGGTCGGATCCGGACCGGGCCGTGCGCGACAGTGTGCTCATCACCAGCGACGCCTACTCCAGCATGGGGGCGGCCGGACCGCACCGGGGCTTCCTCCGCGGCATCATCACCGAAACCCATAAGTACGGGCGCTATTTCAGACCGGGTGACCAACACCTCGGCCGGGCGGCAGCCGACCTCGAACTCTACGACCGCACCGCGGACCCCACCGAGATGCGCAACCTCGCGTACCCAGGCTTGAACGGCTCTTCGAAGTCGAGCGGACCCGAGGCCGGTCCGCTGATCGAGGATCTGGACCGTCGACTCGACGACCTCATCGCCGCGGAACTCGGGACCGACGACGTCACTCTGCCGCCGCCGGAGACCAGGCTCAGCTCGCTCGGCCGACTGTGGCGGTGGCGTGCCCGCCGTGACAACGTCGCCGCGCCGACCTGATACGGGTCAGCAGCTCAGGCCAGCATCGGGTCGATGAGCGAACGCGGGACCAGCACCTGCATGGCGCCGGCCGCCTCGGGCAGGAGCGTGCCCCGGCTGAAGAAGAAGATCACCCCGTCATTGGTGACGGCGAAGTTCTGGTAGTTCGCCGGATCCAGGCCGGCCTCGGGTGAGATCGGAACAGGCTGCCCCGCTTGGGCATTCACATCGTTCTGGACCGTGCGGAACACCACCGGGAGCGGGTCGGCGGTCGGCTGCCACAGCGTCTCCCAGGTGATCGGCTTGCGGTAGGTCTGATCCCAGTTGAACGATTTGTAGGAAATCTGGGGGTGCGCGGCGCCGACGTTCTGGTAGGTCGTCAGCACCATTCCGGTGGTTCCGCGCGGCGGAATCGCCGATCCGTACTTGGTCGCCGTAATGCTCAACGCGTAGGGCGACGTCCGCGCGGCGGAACCGCGCGCGATGTTGAGGAAGTCGTCCCGCGTCTTCGAGATGTAATCGGCGACCGATTTCAGGTCCGGGTACGCGGTCGGAAAGCTGATGTCGACGGTGTAACCGGGATCGGTCAGGGCGATCTTGCACACCCCGCTGGTCTCGATGCCCTTCAGTTCGGTGCAGTAGTTCTTGGGCGCCGCGCCAGCGCCCGCGGGGAGTCCCAGACCGGCGGTCAGCGCGATCATCGCCGCTGCCGCGAAACGTGTGATGACCATGCTGAGTGGTCGCTCCTTCCGGAATGCATCGCGAAGCCCGGCGAAACACCTGCGCCGGACGACCAGGAACCGGCGCCGAAGCTACACCAGGTCAGCGGCGGCCCAAAAATCCGCCGCTGCCCGTGGAAGCGGTGCTAGTTGCTCAGGAACAAGTAGTACAGGCCGTCGTCGCCCTGCTCGCAGGCCCACTGGGTATAGGCGCCGTCGTTCTCGGCAATCTGAACGTGCGGCCCGTCGGCCTGGCAGGCAGCCAGGGTCGAGTAGCTGCCCTCGACCTGGATCACGTCGGCGCTGGCGACGCCCGTGCCCAGCGCCAGGAGACCTGCAACCACGCCACCGGCCATCAGGGCCGCTCCGAGAATCCTCATATCCGCCCGTCCGTTCCCCTGTCACGCTCGCGGGCTTCTCCCACGAAAAAATTCGCAACATGGTGCGTGTCGCACACTAGCCTCAACACCGCAATGGTGTAGCGGGAGTGTTGAACTTTCGTCACGACAGTCCCTTCCGGCACTTCAGACCCGCCGTTTCACGAACTGCGGTGCCGCTGGTCACGGCCCCCAGATCATCAGGTCCTCCATCCCGTTGTTCATTGTGACCGTGGTCGGTGCGGGACCGGTGACGTCAAAATGAATCTTCCCGGTCGCCGACCCACCTTGCGGGACGGTGGCGGCACTGATGTTGACGGGACTGGCGACCTGCCACAGGACTCGGTAGGCAGCCTGGTTGGGAGCGACGGCGTTGAACTGCGACACGGCGGGGGTCACGCTTCCCCGAATGGCCTTGACGGTGGCCGTCGCCTCCCACAACGTTCCTGCCACCTGGTATCCGGGCATTACATCAGCGCAGGGCTTGAGACCGGCGACGGTCCAACTGAGCATCACCTGCCCCACCGAGTCCGTCATCGTCAGGGCGCTGCCGAGTTTGCCGACGATGGGATACGTCGCCGAAGCGGCCGGTACCGCGGTAGCCGTGGCGACTGCCACCACCGCGGCTGCTGCCACTGCCGCTTTAATGCTGGTCTTCATGATTGGCCTCCTCACCGATACGGTGTGGCCCCGGATAGCCCCGATACGGCGGGCGTCTGGACCGGATGCCACGGGATTCTTCCCAGAGTGGACCCCCGTTCGGGTGACACGCAAGAGCGCAGTTTCAGGTCAGTCGACCAACGCCTCCGACCTCACGCGGGAATGCCCTCCCGCCGGAGAGATCACGCTGTCCCCGGCGCCGCTGCACCGCGACCGTCGGATGCCTCGCCCGGTCCGGATCGAGGCGGCAGACCTATCCGCTATGTCGCTGGGCGGAAATACGGTTCAACCGTGCCGCTCAGCTTGATGACCATGGGATTTCCACGGCGGTCCCGTGCGGTGGGAACTTCGACACGCACCCAGCCCTCGGCCACGTTGTATTCGTGAACATTGGTCTTCTCGGCGCCGTTGAAACGAATACCCACGTCGCGGAGGAGCACCTCTTCGTCGTAGAACGGGCTGCTCGGATCGATGGAGAGGTGGTTTGGCGGGACGTCGTCGATCTGATCCTCGGACATGGTGGCTTTCACTGAGTTCGGCGTTGGTCTCTGAGTTGGTACCGGAGAAATCTACTCGACTATGGGTGCGCAATCGGAACGGATGGCGAGCGACGCCATCCCGTCATCGGTAAAGTTCGCCGCCATGAGCAAGATGATCAATGGTGCACGACGGGTTTCGCAGGTGGCCACGGTTGCTGCCCTGGCTGGGGTCGCCATCGCGTTGGCAGGACCGGCCCACGCCGACGATTTGAACGTCACGACGTGCTCGGAACAGCAGATCATGTCGTCGATGCAGCAGAACGACCCGCTCATCTGGGCGAGGATCAGCTCGGATCCCAAGCTGGAGCAGCAGTTGCGGGTCGGGCTCGCCGTGCTCCTGGCCGCCCCTCCGGGTCAGCGTCAGCAGCAGGTGAACACGCTGGAGGGGATCCTCGGCTACGAGCGATGGGCGGGTGTCAGCGACGACATCATGGACTCGTCCAACGGTCCGATCGGCCGCGCGGTCAACAACTGCCACAACTTCTGAGCCCACCCAGCAAAAAACCCGAGGCCGATGGCCTCGGGTTTTTCGTTGTGGAGCTAAGGGGACTCGAACCCCTGACCCCCACACTGCCAGTGTGGTGCGCTACCAGCTGCGCCATAGCCCCAGATGCGGGATTGAACCTACACCACCGTGGCAGCAGCCTCAAAACGGCCTGCACCAAGCGTCCCACCGACCCGCGACATCGCCACCACGGCTGCTGAAATCGCCGAATCGACAGCCCTCACGGAGATCTCGGGTCGCTAGGGCACTTCACCGGCAGCTTTGAGGCCCTGCACCTGGACCGAGGTCTGATCCATCGGCGACGTATCGCGGGTTTCGGGGGCGAAGGTCCACCCCACCGCCGCGATCACCAGGATCGCCCCACTCAACGCGAACGACCAGCTGAAGGACAGATGCTGGGCCAGCACCCCCACCCCCAACGACCCGACGATCGAACCGAAGTCCGACATCATCTGAAAGGTCGCGATGGCGGTGCCGCCGCGGGCCTTCCCGATGACATCGGCGACGGCGGCCTGCTGCGGCGCGTTGAAGATGCCGGAGGCCGCGCCGGCGAAGACCGCCTCCGCCAAAAACCACGGCAGCGAGGGCGCCAGCCCTAGCGCGGCCGTGGACAGACCGGCCAGGGCGAGGCCGGCGATCATCAACGGCCGGCGGCCGATCCGATCCGACAACCGCCCGCTGGGGATGACGGCGATCACGTTGCCGACGGCGAAGGCGGTCAGAGCGAGGCCGGCGACTCCCGGGCTCTGTCGCAGCCCCTCCGCCACGAACAACGGCACCAGTGCGAACCGCAGTCCGAACATGGACCATCCGGTGGCGAAATTGGACAGCAAAGCCGCACGGTAGGCGCGATGACGCAGGGCAACCCGCACCGTGACGGTCAACTCCTCCTTACCTGCGGGCGCGGCCACCGGCGATGTGCGCAGGCTCACCACCACCACCACCGCAGCGATCAATAGCAGCACCCCGTAGATGACGAACGGCGCGCTCAAACCGAGTCCGGCGGTCAGCGCCCCGACAATCGGGCCGGCGACCGAGCCGACCAGAAACGCCCCGGAGAACATGCCGGCCACCCGTCCGCGGGCGTCATGCGGGCTCATCCGGATCATCAGTCCGAGCGCGGAGACGAAGAACATCGTCGAACCGATGCCACCGATCGCGCGGTAGACGAGCAGTTGCCAGTAGGTGTGCGCGAAGGCGCAGGCGGCCGTCGACACCGCCACGATGAGCACTCCGGCGACGTAGACCTGCCGCTCACCCAGTCGCTGGATCAGCAGGCCGGTGGGCGGGGCGGCGCACAGTCGCATCACCGCGAAGGCCGTGATCACGAAGGTCGCCGCACTGAGGCTCACCCCGAAGTGGCGGGCCAATTGCGGCAGTACGGGCGCCACCACCCCGTAGCCGAGCGCGATGACCGCATTCGCGCCGATGAGCGCCCACACCTCGTGCGGAAGCCGATGTCCTGCCTGCTGATCGGCTCCCCGGGCGATTGAGCTCACCCGATGACTGTATTCACCAGCTCCCGGGCGGCTGCCTGGACCTCGGCCAGATGCTCGGCGCCCTTGAAGGACTCCGCGTAGATCTTGTAGACGTCCTCGGTTCCGGACGGCCGGGCGGCGAACCAGCCGTTGGCGGTGGTCACTTTCAACCCGCCGAGCGAAGCACCGTTGCCCGGGGCTGCGGTGAGCTTGGCGGTGATCGGTTCGCCGGCCAACTCGGTGGCGGTGACCTGCTCGGCCGACAACTTGGCCAGCCGGGCCTTCTGTTCGCGGTCGGCCGGCGCATCGACCCGGGCGTACACCGGGGCCCCGTAGCGGCCGGCCAGTTCGGCATAACGCTGCGACGGTGTCTGCCCGGTGGCGGCCAGCATCTCCGAGGCCAGCAGGGCCAGGATGATGCCGTCCTTGTCGGTGGTCCACACCGACCCGTCGCGGCGCAGGAACGACGCCCCGGCGGACTCCTCCCCACCGAAGCCGATCGTGCCGCCGATCAAGCCGTCGACGAACCACTTGAAGCCGACCGGCACCTCGATCAGCTGCCGGCCCAGTCCGGCCACCACCCGGTCGATGATCGAGGAACTGACCGCGGTCTTGCCGACGGCCACACCGGACGGCCAGTCCGGGCGGTGCGAGAAGAGGTAGTCGATGGCGGCGGCCAGGTAGTGGTTGGGGTTGAGCAACCCGCCGTCGGGCGTGACGATGCCGTGGCGGTCTGCGTCGGCGTCATTGCCGGTGGCGATCTGATAGCGGTCCCGGTTGGCGATCAACGACGCCATCGCGTTGGGCGAACTGCAGTCCATCCGGATCTTGCCGTCGGTATCGAGGGTCATGAACCGCCACGTCGCGTCCACCAACGGATTGACCACCGTCAGCTCCAGTCCGTGGCGTTCGGCGATGGCCGCCCAGTAGTCCACGCTGGCCCCACCCAGTGGGTCGGCACCGATCCGGATGCCCTCGGCGCGGATGGCGTGGATGTCGACCACGTTCGGCAGGTCGGCGACGTAGGCGTCGAGGTAGTCATGGCGGGTCGCATGGGTCAGCGCCCGGGCCAGCGACACCCGCTTCACATCAGCCAGCCCGTTTCGCAGAATCTCGTTGGCGCGCTTGGCAATCACCGATGTGGCATCGGTGTCCGCCGGACCACCGTTGGGTGGGTTGTACTTGAAGCCGCCGTCGCGTGGCGGGTTGTGCGACGGGGTGACGACGATTCCGTCGGCCAGGTGAGTGTCGCGACCCCGGTTGTAGGTGAGGATGGCGTGGCTGACCGCCGGGGTCGGGGTGTAGCGATCCGCCGCGTCGATCAGCACCGCGACGTCATTGGCGGCCAGCACCTCCAGCGCCGTAGCCCAGGCCGGCTCGGACAGACCGTGGGTATCGCGGCCGAGGAACAGCGGCCCGGTGGTGCCCTGCGCGGTGCGGTATTCGGCGATGGCCTGGGTGGTGGCCAGGATGTGCGTCTCATTGAACGCCGCGTCCAGGCTGGAGCCCCGGTGCCCGGACGTCCCGAAGGCAACCTGCTGAGCGACGTCATCGGGGTCGGGGGTCACCGTGTAATACGCGCTCACCAGATGGGGCACGTCGATCAGGTCCTCGGGCTGCGCCGGCTGTCCGGCGCGGGGATTGGCCGCCATGGGCGCCATTCTGCACCGCCAGAGGCCATACTTACTGCCTGTTGGCCTCATGAGGGGAACGTCGTTGTTCGGTCACGACAATCGTGAGCTGGCGGCGGTGTTCGCCGGCGGCGCGATCGGCACGCTTGCCCGCGCGGTCCTGGCGACACTGATGCCCGTGCACCCCGGGCACTGGCCGTGGGCCACCTTCACGGTCAACATCGTCGGCGCGTTCATCCTCGGATTCGTGACAACCCGGTTGCTGGAACGTCTCCCGCTGTCGGCCTACCGGCGCCCACTGCTGGGCACCGGACTGTGCGGCGGGTTGACCACGTTCTCCACGATGCAGGTGGAGACGTTGCAGATGATCGAGCGCCAGGAGTACCGGCTCGCCGCCGGATACACCGTGGTCAGCATCGTCGCCGGGTTGCTGGCCGTGTATGCGGCGACAGCGCTGGTGCGCAAGGTCAGTGTGCGGTCATGAAAACTTCCGCGAGGAGCACCGAGGCATGACGAACACCCTGATGTGGGCCGGGGTGATGATCCTGGGCGGGCTGGGTTCGGTCGCCCGCTTCGTCGTCGACCGCGCCGTCGCGCGCCGGGCCGCCCGGTCCTTCCCCTTCGGCACCCTGACCGTCAACGTCACCGGCGCCGTGCTGCTCGGCTTCATCACCGGGCTCGCCCTGAGTCATCCGATCGCGCTGCTTCTCGGCACCGGCTTCGTCGGCGCCTTCACCACCTTCTCCACCTGGATGTTCGAGACCCAGCGACTCACCGAGGAGCGCCAGCTGCGGCCCGCGCTGGCCAATATCGTGGTTTCCGTCGTGTTCGGGATTGCCGCAGCCGCAGCCGGGCAGGCGATCGCGGTCCGGCTATGAGCGACGTCGCACTGAAACTGACCGCGTACTTCGCCGAACGGGAGCGCAGCGGCTCCCGGTTCCTGGCCGAGGCGATGTTCGAACTGTTCGCCGATCGGCGGGTGACGACGAGTGTCATGCTGCGCGGGATTTCGGGCTTCGGTCAGCAGCACATCCTGCGCAGCGACCAGTCACTGACCCTGTCCGAGGATCCGTCGGTGGCGGTCGCCGCGGTCGACCGCGCCGAGACCATCGGCTCGCTTGTCGGTGACGTCGCCGGTATGACCACCTCCGGACTCATCACCCTGGAGCGCGCGCACCTGCTCGACGGCGACGTGGCGTCTATGCCACTCCCGGCCGGCTCGGTCAGCGGCGACGCCGTGAAACTGACGATCTACGTCGGCCGGAATCGCCGGACGAACGGGATGCCGACCTACAAGGCGGTATGCGACGTTCTGCACCGCCATCGGTTCGCGGGCGCATCGGTGTTCCTCGGGGTTGACGGCACCGTACGCGGAGAGCGCCGGCGTGCGCATTTCATCGGCCGCAACGTTGACATCCCGATGATGATCATCGCCATCGGCGACGCAACGCAGGTTCAGCGGTGTGCGTCCGATCTGGCCGCGCTGTTGACCCAACCGCTCGTCACCACCGAACGGGTCCGGCTGTGCAAACGCTATGGGCGATTGCTGGCCACGCCGCCCGCCATGCCCGATGTCGACGGCAACGGCCGGCCACTGTGGCAGAAGCTGATGATCTTCACCTCCGAGCATGACCGCAGCAACGGCGCACCGTTACACCGCGCGCTCGTTCGAAGGCTCTGGCAGTCGGGTGCGGCCAGCGGAGCGACGGTGCTGCGCGGCGTCTGGGGCTTTTCCGGTGACCACAAACCCCACGGCGACACGCTGATTCAACTGGGCCGTCGGGTACCGGTGATGACGGTGGTGGTCGGCAGCCCGGGCAGTATGGCCCGCAGCTTCGACATCGTCGATGAACTCACCCCCGAGCACGGCCTGGTCACCTGCGAAATGGTGCCCGCACTACTCGCCGTCCACGGCGGTCGGCGTCACGGCAGCACCGATCTCACCGACTACCGCTACTGACCGGCGCCGGGGACGGTCTGGACGGGGACTGCGCGGCTAGTGCGCGGCGCGGCTGTCGGCCAGCACCGTCAGCAACACCACCGCATCCTCGTCGGCGTGTAGTCCGTGCCGTTCGGCGGGCAGGACCAGCAGGTCACCGACCGCCCCGCACCATTCCTCGGTAGCGGTGTTGACCCGAACCCGGCCACGCAACACCTGAAGGGTGGCCTGGCCCGGACTCTCGTGGTCGGCGAGGCCTTGGCCCGCGACGAGAGCGATGACGGTCTGCCGCAGCATGTGGTCGTGACCACCGTGCACCGTGTGGGCGGCCCGGCCGCTTTTCGCGGCGTGCGCCGCCACGAGCTGTTCGTCGGCCAACTCGGTTAGCGACACTGACTCCATAACGCCTCCTTCGGCTCAGGCCAGCAGCAGGATGCCGCCCACCAACAGTCCCAACACTTTCACCAACTCGAACCCGACATACACGAAATGGGCGTGCGAGCGCCCGGACTGCGCGACGGCCGGATCTGCCAGGGCGGCATCGGAACGCCGCGTCAGGGCCGGCCGCACGCCCACGACCTGCGCACCCAGGGCCGCCACCGCCACCACAATGGCGATCAGCGCACCGGTTCGGGCATGGCCCAGCACCAGCGCGCCGAGCGCGGCGGCCGCCAGCACCACCTCGCAGATGTTCAGGGCCCGGAACACCAACCGTCCGATCCCCAGACCAAGCTGAATGGTCACGCCGGGAGCCCGGAACTTCAGCGGCGCTTCCAGAAACGAGATCGCCAGCACCATCCCAAGCCAGACGAAGACAGCGGCGACCGCCACTGCGAGATAGCCGTTCACCCCTCGATCCTCTCACCCGTACTCAGATACCGGAACAGGGTCGGGCGCGCCGCGTATGTGACGCGGACACGGCACTGCCGCCATTGCCTCCCCGAATCCCCCCAACATGGCCGCCTGGAGACAGCACCGCTGTCCGACGGCACGAAGGAGACCCATGGCTGCGATTCACTTCATCTCGGGTCTGCCCCGATCGGGATCCACCTTGCTGGCGGCGTTGTAACGAGTTTTCGGTCTTCATCGACGACGCCAAGCGCGAGCGCATCCTGCACGGATTGTTCGACAACTACTACGCCGACTGCCCCGCCGAGGTCATCTTCGACACCAGCAGGGCCTGGTGCGGGTGGATGCCGGCCATCGCCCGACTGTTCCCCGAAGCCAAGGTCATCGCCTGCGTCCGCGACGTGTCCTGGGTCGTCGGCAGCATCGAAAAGCTGGCCCAGCGCAACGTTTTCAGCCCCTCGTCGATCTTCAACTATTCGGCCGGCGGGACGGTCTACACCCGCGCCAACGCCATCGTCGCCGCCGACGGACTGGTCGGCGGCCCGTATGACGCCCTCAAGCAGGCCTGCTACGGCGCACAGCGTGATCGCCTGCTGTTGGTGCAGTACGAGTCCTTGACCGCCGACCCGGGCATGACCCTGCGTGCCATCTACGACTTCCTCGGCGAACCGTGGTTCGAGCACGATTTCAAACCGGATCGACTACGACGTCTCCGAATTCGACGAGTGCGCCGGTACGCCTGGACTGCATACGGTTCGCGGCCAGGTCAAGGCCGAGTCTCGCGAAACCTTGCTGCCGCCAGAGCTTTTCAATCGGTTCATCCACGACGCATTCTGGCGTGACCCGACGCGGACGCCCGCCGGTCTGCGGGTGGTGTAGGCCCGGCGGAATGCGCCGCGATCGCGGTCAGATGTTCCGAGACCTCTGTCCGGTAAACCAGGCCAGTCGGCGGCGGACCAGGATCGTGTAGGGCCTGCCGTCCGCCATGACGCGCGGAAAGCCACGGTGCACAAGGGTGTAGCCGGCTTTCCCCAGTACCCGGACCTCGTCATCGAAAATCCCCCTTGGGATCACAGCCTCCACGCCGCCGGCTTTCGATCTGACGGTGATCTTTCCGATCTCGATCCGGGCGTGCAGAATCTCCGTCTGTCGTCTCAGCTGACTGAACACCTAAGCTAAGTCCCCCATTCGATCCCACAGTCCCAGGGGATCCGGCCGACCCCGGATCAGCCGGATGCTTCTACCCCGGCTGCGGGCTGAAGCTCGCATAGAACCGCCGACCCTGCGGATCGAGGTAGGCGTTGATCTGTCGTCCGGTTACGACGTCCTCCACCGCGAGTCCCAGCAGAGTTCCGACGGGTTGTCCGGTGACCGGGTTTCGCTGCACCGAACCGTCCACTTCGACGAACGTGACCACCTGGCCGCCGTCGAGGTCATTGGTGACGGCGACGCTGTGATCGCTGCTCGGCACCGTGAACGGTCCGGGAGCCGCGCCGGGGGCTGTCGGATCGTTGCCGGGACCCCCGGGGTTGTACACCGGCGAATACCCGCCGGACGACGGCATCCGCACGCTCGTCAGCCTCGCGACAGCTGCCGGATCCCCGGCGAGAATGACGTCGTAGTAGTTGTCGTGGTCCTCGACGTAGGCGGCGTTCTCGGGAACTCCGGCCTGGGCCAGGTCCGCCAGTCCGATGACGGTGATCGTGCCGAAACTCCCGACGGTCACCGGGACGTTCGCCTCGGTGATCAGGACGGTCTGCCCGTCGTCGGCGGCGGCCTCCAGGATGAAGTGTACCGGGAGAACTCGCTGGGCATCAGACTGGCGATCCCGTCCGGGGAGAATCCCGCGCTGGTGTACAGCCGCAACCGGTACTGGGCCTGGTCCCCGTACAGATCCGATCCGCTCTTGTCCTGCGATGCCAGGCTGACGCCGATCGGCCCACCCTCGCCGAGGTTGCTGAAGTAGTTGAGTTTGGCCGCCACCAGGCGCGGCCCGTTGCCGGTGACGTACGGGTTGGAACCGGCCTGGCTGAGTCCGACCGCGGACCCAGAACCGATAACCACCCCGCCGATCCACCGTCGCCGCCGGCGCCACCCGCCTGGCCATATGCCGTCCCTGCGCCGCCGGCACCACCACTGCCGCCGTTGCCGATGAACAGGCCGCCGCGCCCGCCGGCACCGCCGTCACCACCGTCGGTTCCGTCACCCCCGTCGCCACCGTTCCCGATCCAGCCGGCTGTGCCACCGTTTCCGCCGTTGAAGCCGTTGCCGCCGTCGCCCAGCAGCCCGCCGTTACCGCCGTCGCACGGACCCGTCGGACATGTCTCGGCGGTCCAGGAGTAGCCACTGCCGATCAACAGTCCGGCGTTGGGATGCGCCGCCGTTCCATTCCCGAAGAAGATCCGGACGACCGACGTGAACGGATCCGATGCGGCGTGGGCTGTCTTATTGCTCTGCAGCGCAGCCGGATTCGTGAGGGGAGCCGATTCGGCGGCGACCGGTACAGCCCTCCCCGGCGATACCGGCGACACGTCGCGGCGGACACTCACCCGAGATCCGCGGCCACCGCATTCAGTCCCGGCGGCGCCGACAGGGTTCCGTGTACGGCGGCGCTTCGCCGGGTCTGCGTCACGGCGGGGTTGCCATTGCCCCCTCTCGCCAGTCGGACGTCGGACGCCGGACCGGCCGTGCGGCGAGTGGCGGGCGTGCTGCCCGGCCGGCCCGCAGGCCTGGCCGCTGACGCCGATCGTCCCGGGTCCGCCGATGCCGACGGCGGTCCGGAGGTATCGCCATCCGCGGCCGCGGCCGGCACCCACGCCGTCAGCGATCCCACGCCGAGGAAAAAAGCCAACGCGCCTATCCGACCGACCGATCCGCCGTGCGTCATCACTACCCCTCAGCCGCCGAGCACCATAGGTCTCGGAGCCTAGCGAGGTCATGACCCAAAGGCTGACGTATCAGGCGTAGATCTGCCCGCGTGCGGGGACAGTGCCGCCGACGGCTATCCGCCCGCGAAGCCGTGGCTGACGAGTGTCCAGCGGTTGCCGGTCTCGGCCCGCTGATACGAGAACTCAGCGAGGGCCGCGCGGGCCAGCGCGAGGCCACGCCCGTTTTCGGCCATCACGTCGGGCATGCGCACCGCCGTGAGGTCCAAATCCAGCGAAACGGGGAGCCCGTCGTCGGTGAACTCGATCCGAACGTGGTCGCCGGGCACCCACACCTCCATGCAGATCCGCAGATCGCGTCCGCGCCCCGCATGTTCGAGGATGTTGTTACCGACTTCCGCGGCCGCGATTTCGACCTCCCTGCGAATGGATGCCGGCACCTCCGCGTGATCGGCCCACGCGACATCGAGAGTTTTCTGGATCTCCGCGGGAAAGTCCGGGGCGGCCGCAGCCTCCAACTCCGCCGTACTGGGGTTGGCGAGCATCCAGAACGGCTTACCCACAGAGGTTCCCACCGAACGGAGACGGCTGGCGAGCGCCTTGTACCGCCGACCGTCAAGCCTGTCCCTCAGGATGGTCCAGAGCACCCGGAAGCCGTCCCGGATCGCGTTGAGGTTCGTCTCGCCGTGGTACCGGTCGTACTCGTAGCTCGGCACCTCGATGATGATGGCCTTGGCGATGGCGAACCGGCCGATGATCATGGCCTCGATCTCGAAACCATCGCCGACCTGCGGAAGTTCCGCGGCCGGGTCGGGCAGGCAGAGCACCGGAAGCTGATCGGCCCAGAACGCGTTGAAGCCGTAACACAGATCGCTGAAGCGGGTGCCGAGCACCCCGGACGCCACGACGTTGAGCCCATAGTTGCCCAGCGAACGGAACTGAGTGATGTCCTGGCTGCCGCCGCCGGGGCAGAAGCGGCTGCCCTTGGCCAGGTCGGCGCCCTTGGTCAGGGCTTCGACGAACCGGGGAATCTCGTGGGGGTCAGCCGATCCGTCGATGTCGAACGTGACGATCACGTCGCCGTTGACGTTCGCGAACCCGCACACCAGGGCGTTGCCCTTGCCTTTGCGGGTCTGGTAAACGACGCGGGCCGAGGGCAGTGCCTCCTTGGCGGCCTGAGCCGACTCGTGGTCGTCCTCGCTGACGACGACGATGACCTCGAAAAACCGTCCGAGGTACGGGAGGATCTCGCGGATGTTCTTGGCTTCATCCTTGGCGGGGACGACGACGCTGACCCGCGGGTGTGACGGCCGAAGACCACGCCGACCCAGCGCGCGGTCGCCGGCGTAGGAGAAATCGAGGGTGGCGGTCGCGGGACCGAGTTCAGGGCGATCGGTGGTCATGTCTGCGGTTCCTCCGGATGGGTGTGCCCCGGCGCGATGCGCCTCCTGCGGCGTCGTAATGGGCCTGATCCTCTCTCGACCAATTGGTAGAACCTGATCCGCCCCCGCTCCTCAATGTTAGGCGTCCGGAAACCCGCGGCAATACTGACGCCCGGTGAACGGCCGATGCGTGTGGGGCCGAGGGTTCGATCGGTGTTGCCGTCGTGCGCTACGTGATCACCCCGCTGGGACCCGGCTGGCCGGAGGCCCCGTTAGCCGCGGAACCTCCGGTGCCGCCGGAACCGGGAACCGCCACCCCGGAGCTTCCGCTGATGCCGGCGTTGCCGCCCGTGCCGCCGGCGCCTCCGTCACCGGAGTTCCCGCCGGCGAAGCCACCCTGACCGCCCCTCCCGCCGAATGCGTTTGCGGTGCCGCCGCCCGTCACCGAAACGGTGGCCACGCCACCCCTGCCCCCGGCTCCACCGTTCCCGCCCGCTGTGGACGCACCACCGCGGCCGCCCTGGCCGCCGGTACCGGTTGCCGATGCCCCGGCTCCACCCGAAACGGTGGTGTTCCCAACGGATCCCCCGGCGCCGCCGTTGCCACTACCACCCGTTCCCCCGTTGCCACCGGCACCGGAGGCAACGGACGCACCAGCGGAGGAGTTCACCGAGCCGCCGGCACCGCCGGCACCACCGTTGCGACCACCACTGCCGCCCGCACCGCCGTTTCCGGCCTGCACGGTCTGGCCGAACGCGCCGCCATAGGACCGCGCGGATCCGGTGCCGCCGGTACCACCGCCGCCGCCACTGCCCCATACCGACAGTGCACCGACATTCCCGCCCGCGCCGCCATCGCCGCCGTTGTATCCGCTGCCACCGTTGCCGATGAATCCCCCGTTGCCGCCGGTGCAGGCAGTCACGCCCGCGCCGGTGTCAGCCGTCCAGCTGTATCCACTGCCGATCAGCAGACCGCCGTTGGGGTTAGACGCCGTGCCGTCCCCGATGAAGATCCGAATGAAATCGGTCACCGGATTGGCGACCAGCGAACCGGTGGCCGATGCCACCACTCCGAGTGCCCTCGGATTGTCCTCGGCCGCAGCGTCTTTCAGCCATGTCCGTACCCGAGTATTGACCTGCGGTCCAGGAAGGTTGGGGTGGCAGACGTGCGCAGCAGCTGTCGGCGATGTGGTGTCCGGCGTAACGGCCTCCAACGCGAGTCCGGCACGCGCGGGCAAGCCGAGTGGGCTTTCGCCCCGGGTAGCGGCTGTGGCCGCCGCGCCTCAGGGCAGCCGCGGGTTCTGAACCCGCGCTTCCGTCGATGTCGATTCAGCTGTGCGATCGGCACCGCGCGGGGCCGGGGTGCCGGAGCGCCCACCTCGCGATGGACGCGAGCCGGAGCTGGGTGCGTCACCGGCGGATTCGGTGACCGCCGATCCGCTTGACCCGGCGTCCCCGGCAGTGTCGGCGCCGGCGGCCTGCATCGCGGCGACCGCCGAACCGACTCCGAGCGCAACGGCCAGGGCCCCCACCCGGCCGACCACTGTTCCTGTACCTGCCTCACTGCCGTAACCCTTGAACTCATAGGGGCAACACAGCGCGGCCCGCCGAAACAGCACTATGCCGCACCTGAGCGGTCGTCGCCTGCCAACTTACGCAGATGTCAGGTCCGGGCGATCGAGGGTGGGGCGAAGTGGGCATCGGTGGGAGCAGCCCAACCGGCGATCAGGACTGCGCCGCCGCCATGTCCTCCCGTTTGGCCAGCGCCAACTCCCGGATCGTGGCGAGATCCTGATCGGTGTAGACCCCGTTGACGCCGGAGATCGCGGCGAGCTTCATCCCGTGCTTGAGCCCGAGCCGGTAGATCTCCTTGACCTTCTCCCACTCGATATTGCGGCCGACGGTGAACGTCTCGTAGCGGCCCTCGAGCGCCAGGACGATGGTCTCCGCCAGGCAGGCGTAGGCGACTCCCTTCGGCAGGCCGATTCCCCTCATCTGCGGATCGCCGGGCAGTTCGATCTCCCCGGACTCGATGACCAGCACATCGGGCCGCTTGGCGACGTCTTCTGCCGACAGGTCCAGCGGCCGCGCGACGTCGGTGATGACCGCACCCGGTTTCACCTTCATGATGTCGAGCACCTTCTTGCCGGCCCCCGAGGTGGCGGTGACGATGACGTCCATGTCGGCGATGTGCTCGTCGGCGTCGGCGCCCACATGGATCGTCGCCCGCGGGTTCTCCCGCTCGATATCGGCCTTCAGCGCCAACAGCTTGGCCGGTTCGATGGAGATCAGCCACAGCTCATCTGCGGCCATCGCCAACAGCCGCGCACACACCGAGCCGATGGCGCCCGTGGCGCCGACCACCATCGCCTTGCCCTTGATGTGTCCTTTCTCGTCCACCTCAGCAATACCGAGCCGGCGCACGGCGTCATGGGCGGCCCACAGCGCACCCGAGGCGCTGTAGGAGTTGCCGGTGGTGATGGGAAGCGGTGCGCGCTTGGCCACCGTGACACCGGCGTCGCCGACGACCTTGGTGAACGCGCCGAGGCCCATGATCTGGGCGCCCAACTTCTGAGCCATGTCGGCCGCCGCGAGCAGGCGCGAGTAGGTGAACTCCGGATCGTGCGCCATCAGCTCCTTGGGAGTTCCGCCGACGGTGATGAGCCAGCCCTCGACCTCCGCGCCCGTCGGCGATGTGATCCCGGTGACATGGCTGTAGACGAATGGCGGCGAGTGCGCCATCAGTTTCTCCACGCCGTCCATGAAGATCCCCGGCGCCACGTCGGCGACGGCATCGAGGGCCTTCACATTGCGGAAGTACTCCTGGGACAGCGGGTGGATCACGAACGCGAACCGGGATTTCCGCTTGAATCCGCTCGGGTAGAGGATCCTCGGCTGCAGTTCGGCTGCCTGGATCATCTCGAGCAGATCGTCGTCGGACAGGCGTGACTCCTCGGCCTGGCCCGCCACCAGCATCAGCGCCTCGAGCGTCGGCTCGTTGACCATCACCCCGTCGAAGGGCTGCGGCACATCGTCGAGGACGAGGTCGATTCCACGCTCCCGCAGGCTGTTCAGCCGTTCGGGGCCGATGGACGTCGAGATGAGCGTCTTGCCCTTGAGGTCGTCGAGTTCGAACTGCGCGAGCTCGGGGAAGGTGGCCACCACGACGTCGCAGTCCTGCAGTGCCTTGCGGACCCTGGACTCGATGAACTTCCGGCTCGGGGCGGTGGCGGCCGATACCACCGCCGAAGGGATTCTCTCCACCATCCAGCCCGAGGCGGACACGACGCGCTCGAAAACCTCGAACGGGGTGTGGATGTCATCTAGGCCGTACTCCACCGCGGGATCGGCGAAGCGCAGATTCTGTGTGCTCTCCGAGAGCACCCGGGTGGAGCGGTAGTGGTTCCGTCCGCCGAGCACGACCACCCGCGCGTTGTTGAAGTAGCCCGGCATCTCACCGGCCAGGTGACGAATGGTCCACTCCTGCAACACGTTACGGAGCCGATGGCCGTCGGTGACGAACACCCCGGCGGCCTCGCCGGTGGCCACGTTCACGGCCTTCCGAAGCTTGCCGGGATTGCCTTTCAGGGTGCCGGCGACCTGAGCGTCGTGGACCCCGCTGATCCCGATGGCCGCGGCTTCACCGGACCACTTGCGCAACTCTTCTCTCGCCCGCTTGACGCTGCCGCCGGTGCCCACTCTGACGATGCGGAAGGATCTGCCCAGGAACTCCACGGTCTGGTCGTAGTCCCGACCGGGGCCGCTCAGGCTGATGTTGACGACCAGCTTTTGCTCCGCCATGGGGATCAGACCATCGCCTTCGAGTCGAACTCCGGATGGGCCGCCATGAAGTCGAGCAACGTGTCGGCGTAATCACGGAAACGGGGGCAGGAAACGCCGGTGCCCTCGAGGTCGGCCACGGCATGCGCCGTGCCGTAGGTGGTGGGGAACGCGAAGTAGTCCAGGGTCTCGGCGGGGAGACCGGTGAGCAGTTCCATCCCGGGGACCGTGTCGAGCAGTCCGCGCACGACCGATACCGGGATGGGCAGCCAGACCAGCCTCTTGCCGAGGTGTTTGCCGAAGATCTCGGCCACCTCGCGGGCCGATGGCGGATTCGGGTCGGTCAACTGGTAGGTCTTGCCCTCGGATTTGTCCAGGACGCTCAGTGCGTCCATCGCGGCGATGACGTAGTCCCGCGGAACCAACGATGCCATGACGTTCTTGTCGACGTTCGGCAGGAACGTCGCGCCGGGGAGGCGCTTCATGTAGGAGGCGACGAAGTAGGGCCCGTCGTACTTCTGGGTCTCGCCGGTGCGTGAGTCGCCCACCACGATGCCCGGACGATAGATGGTCGCCGGCAGCCCGTCGGCCATTGCCGCGCGCACCAGTCGCTCGGCCTCGTATTTGGTTTCCTCGTAGTGGTTTTGGAACTCCTGGCCCTCCTCGAGCATGTCCTCGGTGAACTCGCCGTCGTAGCGGCCGGAGACATAGCAGGTGCTCACGTACTGCAGTCGGCGGAAGTTCGAGCGCTCCCGGCAGAACTGCAGGACGTTGTCGGTGCCGACGATGTTGACCAGCTTGGCGATGTCCTCAGGTACGGAAAGGTCGTACACCGCGGCCAGGTGCCAGACCTCGTCGACGTCATCCAGGGCGACGGAATCGGCGAGCCCGAGTCCGCGCAGCGTGATGTCGCCCTCGACGAGGTGGACCCGGTCCACGGTGTGGGGATGGGCTGCCTGAATCTCGGCCAGCTTCGCCTTCGCGGTGTCCAGGTGCCTCGCCTGCACGACGCAGATGACGTTCGCCCCCTCCCGCTTGGCGAGGATTCCGGGAAGGAGGGCCGACCCGAGGAATCCCGGGAAGCCCGTCATCAACACTGCGCTCATGTTTCTCCTCGCGTTCGCCCGCCCGGTCACCATTCTTGCAGCGCACGTAAGCCATGACGAGATGCACCTATCAACCCTTCAGGCTCCCCGCACAGCAGCCACCCGGCAGTCCGGGTCGGGTCGTTAGCCTGAAATCGTCCACCCCTCTGCGCGACGGCGCCCATGCGAACAGGAAGTCTTGTGACCCGACAGTCCCGATTCGAAGGCGTCATCGGCCGAACGCTGGCCGACTCCCAACCCTGGTTCGACGAGGCGCCTCACCCCCCGGCCGGTGCCCCCAACGTGGTGGTCGTCCTGCTGGATGACACCGGCTTCGCGCAACTGGGCTGCTACGGCTCCGATATCGACACCCGGCACATCGACGCGCTGGCCGCGAACGGATTGCAGTTCAGCAATTTCCACGTGACACCGCTGTGCTCCCCGACCCGGGCGGCGCTGCTGACCGGCCGATCCCAGCATGCGGCCGGCATGCGGACGGTGTCGAATTTCCGCACCGGCTTTCCCCACCAGCTCGGCCATATCGCCAACGAGGCGTCCACCGTCGCCGAGGTGCTCCGCGAGCAGGGATACACCACGTTCTGCGTCGGGAAGTGGCACCTCGCGCCAATGGAGCAGTGCTCGGCGGCCGGCCCATTCGATCAGTGGCCGCTGGCGCGCGGCTTCGACCGTTTCTACGGGTTCCTCGACGGGGAGACCGACCAGTTCCATCCCCAGCTGGTCTGCGACAACCATCCCATCGAACCGCCCGGCCGGCCGGAGGACGGCTACCACCTGTCGGAGGATCTCGTCGATCAGGCGCTGACGATGGTGTCGGACTCCCGCGGCGTCCGACCCGATCGCCCGTTCTTCCTCTACCTGCCCTTCGGCGCCACCCACGCCCCGCATCAGGCACCGGCCAGCTATCTGGCGAAGTACCGGGGCGCATTCGACGAAGGATGGGACGTCGCCCGGCAACGGTGGTTCGAGCGGCAAATCGAGCGCGGGGTGATCCCGGCGGGCACCGAACTGGCACCGCGCAATCCGGGCGTGGAAGCCTGGGATGCCCTCGGGGACAACCAGCGTCGGCTGGCCTGCCGGTTGCAGGAAGCCTTCGCCGCGTTCCTCGACCACACCGACGACCAGATCGGCAGACTCGTCGACGGCCTGCGCGATATGGGCCAACTCGACAACACGATCCTGCTGGTGCTCGCCGACAACGGTGCCTCCCAGGAGGGCGGGCCGTTCGGGGTGTTGCACGAGATGAAGTTCTTCAACGGACTGCTCGACATGCCCGATGACGTGGTGGACCGCCTCGACGACATCGGCGGCCCGCACAGCCATACCAACTATCCGTGGGGCTGGGCGCAGTGCGGTAATGCCCCGTTCAAGTGGTATAAGCAGAACACCCACGAGGGTGGCGTGCACGTGCCGATGATCGTGCACTATCCCGAGCGGATCGCCGCCGATCAGCGCGGCACCACCCGTGATCAGTTCGTCTACGTCTCCGACGTGGTGCCGACGATCTACGACCTGCTCGGGGTGACACCGCCGCCGACCTACCGCGGCGTCGAACAACTGCCCGTGACGGGTCACTCGTTCGCCGGAGTTCTCGACGACCCGGGTGCCCCCGCGGCGAACACCGTCCAGTATTTCGAGATGATGGGCAGCCGGGCCATCGTCGCCGGCGAATGGAAAGCCGTCTGTAAGCATCTGCCGGGCAACGATTTCCAGACCGAGCAGTGGGAGCTGTACCACCTGGCCACCGACTGGTCGGAGTGCAACGATCTGGCCGGCCAGCAGCCGGAACGACTCGACGCGATGATCGCCCTGTGGTGGACCGAAGCCGAGAAGAACGGCGTACTTCCGCTCGATGACCGCACCGTGGAACTCTTCGGGGCCAGGTTCCGGCCGAACTCCCCGCACCCGGTGGATCGGCGCTACGTCTACCGGCCGCCGATGTCGCCGCTGCCCGGGCAGGCCACGGCCGCGATCGGCGGGAGCGACTTCGATCTGACCGCGCGGATCTCCCGGACCACCGGCCAGGAGGGCGTGCTGTTCGCGACCGGAACCGAGAATTCCGGTATCGCGGTCTTCCTGCAGGACAACAGGTTCGTCGTCGACTACAACGCGTTCAACGAGCACAGCGTCGTCGAATCGAGCGTCTCGGTGCCCGCCGGGGACTGCACCCTAGTCGCCCGTCTGCGCCGGGGCGCCGGACGCACCGGGTCGATCAGCCTCGAGGTCAACGGCGAGCCGGCCGGAACCGTCGAGTTGCCCTTGGTGATGATGATGATCTCCTCGGTCGGCGCCAGCGTCGGCTACAACCACGGCTCGGCGGTGTCCACCCGCTACCAGGCGCCGTTCCCGTTCGAGGGCACCCTGCACAGTCTCGAAATCCAGCTTCTCGACGACGATCCCGCCGCGCGGCAGGCACAGGCGGCATCCGAGATGAGCCGGCAGTGACCGCGGAGCGGGACATCTTCCGGCTTCCGGCCACGGTGCTGTTCGTTCTGGGCATCCTGGACCTGATCCGCGGAATCATGCACACCTTCCTGCTGCGCTGGGCCAGCGTACACGTCGCCGGCTTCGACCCCGCCGGCACACCGTCGGATCAGTTCTTCATGCTGGGCGCCTTCGGTATCTCGAACTTCCTGACCGGGTTTCTCTATCTGCTGATCAGCCGGCGGGCACGCGAGTTGTCCCCCTACGTGCTGGCCATCATCCCGGCGACCTACCTGCTCGGCATGATCGGCATCGGGGTGGCGGGCGTGCACGCGCAGGCCGTCTTCGGCGGAAAATACTTCATGATGGTCTATCTCGCCGCGTGCGTGGTGACGGTCGCAGTGTTCCTGATCAGACGACGCGCGTTCCAACGCATGTGACCCGGGTGTCGCGCCACGCTCAGCCGCCCGCCGATGCCCCGGCCGTGCCAGGGCGCGCGTCGACGCTATCGCGCCACATTCAGCGAGGTCGAGGGATTGAGGTCGCCGCGGGGGTCTTGCAGGATCCCTTCGGCGGCACTCACCCGGCTGGCCGGCGACTCGGTGTCAAGACACAGCCGCTCGTAGTTGTCGTTGTCGCCGACGTCGCCCAGAGCGATCGGCGTCACCGCGCCGGTCTTCGTGGTCACCGAGTACATCTCGCGGTGGTTCTCCGGCGTCTGCCCCGGTCCGGGAACGACCCCACCGGACCAGACCACCTCGACGATCTGGCGCGTTCCCTCCGGGCAGCCGCCCTCGCGGCCGCCGGCGGGGTAACCCATGGCCAGCACGATCGACGGTCCGGCCTCAAGCGGAGTGACGTCGACGGTCAGACCGCGGCCGTCCGCGCCGCCTTCGAGGGGAAGGTGGCCGGTGACCGCAACCTGGACCGGGGGATCGTCGAGGGGATCGCCGAAGTCTCCGACGAGTAGGACCGTGTGCCGCTCGCCGGGCCCGTCGGCCGGCCGCAGGCTGGCGCAGACCGGCGTCTTCTGTTGCCCGGAGCGGGTCACGACCGTGAACGCCGCCGCATCGACCCGCGCGCCCCTAATGCCGCTGCCGGCCACCCGCCGGGAGAAGGTCACCGGCAGTCCGTCCTTGCCCGGCGCCTCGGGGCAGATGGCGATGGACTGGGCAGGCAGCGAATCGTCCAGGCCGAAGAAGGCGCTCACCAGGTGTGGGGGCTGCTGGTCCAGTGCGGTGGGCGGCGGCGGGCTCGCGGTGCAGCCCGTGAGGGCACCGGCGAGGGCCAGCGCTGCGGCCTTCGCGCTGACCGAACTATCCATCCAAGGACCGCTTGACGCATCGAAAGCCGATGTGGCTCATACCGGTATCGATCATCTGGGGCCGCCGGGCCGCGGGCCGGTAGCGCAGGCAGTAGGTGTCCGCACACAGAAATGAGCCGCCCTTGATGACCTTTCGCGGAACCGTGAACTGCGGCTGCGCGGGGTCGTAGCTGCCGGCCTCACAACACGGGTCGCCCGCACGGGTGTCGCCGTACCAGTCGGCGGTCCACTCCCAGACGTTGCCCGCCATGTCGAACAGGCCGTAGGAGTTTGGCGGATAGCTCCCGACTGGACTGGTCCGTCCGTAGCCCCGGTCGGGCCGCCAGGGAAATTCGCCGTGCCAGTAGTTGGCCAGCCGCTGGCCGGGCTGCTCCGGTTCGTCACCCCAGGTGAAGATCGCCTGATCGAGTCCACCGCGGGCGGCGGTCTCCCACTCCGCTTCGGTGGGCAGGGCGAGGCCGGCCCATGCCGCGTAGGCCTCGGCGTCCTCGTAGGCGACGTGGACGACGGGGTGCTCGGCGCGCTGGGAGATCGACGACAGCGGTCCTACCGGCCGCCGCCACGAGGCGCCCGGCGTCCAGGTCCACCATTGGCTGAGGTGGCGCAGATCGACCGGTCCGCTGGTGCGGTGGAACACCATCGACCCCGGTTGCAGATTCTCCGCCGGGGCATCGGGAAAGTCCGCGGGGTCGAGCGGGCGCTCGGCGACGGTGACATATCCGGTGGCATCGACGAACCGGGCGAAGTCGGCATTGGTCACCGGGTGTGCCTGGATCCGGAACCCTTCGACGGCGACCCGTCGGACCGGCGCTTCCTCCGGGTAGTGCCGATCGGATCCCAGCGCCGCCGTCTGCGCGGGGATCGGTACCAGGTCAGCCGTCACTCAGGGGATCCCCGGTCCGCCGGGAAGACGGTGGCCCACTCGTCGCGCATACTCGCCACCGCCCAGCCCGACTCCGCGGCCAGATCCAGGGCGCGTTCGGCCCCTGCGGTGTAGCCGAATTCGCGGGTTTCGTCGTCGTGGTGTACCAGCATGCTCATCGACGCACCGGGTGTGGCGTCGGTGAACTGCAGCATCTCGATGTCGCCGTTGGAGTTGCCCGCCGCGAAGATCGGCCGCCTACCGGTGCGTCCCCAGATACGCACCGCCTTGACCGGGCCGTCGTTGAGGAACTCCGGGCGCGCCGTGGTCACCAGGTGGCCGTCGGCGAAGTCCAGTCCGACTGAACTGCCGATCACCCGTTCCGGCGGTATGCCGTACATCTGGATCGTCACCGGCCGCATGAAGTCCCGGCCACCGCCGGAGGCGATATAGGTGGTGAACCCGTGCGCTTCCAGGTAGCGCAGCAACTCCACCATCGGCGTGTAACCGCATGCGGTGTAGGCGCGGTCCAGGCTCGGGTGCCGGGCTTCGTCGAAGAATGCCCGCACCTGCGACGCGTGCTGCTCGACCGTCAGGCCCTGGTAGGCCGACAGGATGCCACCCATCAGGACCTTCAGCATGGAGTCGTCGCCGTCGTAGTGCTGGGTGACCGCGTCGGCGAACCACCCGAGGTCCCCGGACGCAGCCGCGGCGTAGGGCTGCTGGTCCCCCAGTGACGGGTCGGCGGCGGCCTGGTCAGCCAGCCGTCGCACCAGGAAGTCCAGTTGGACGTAGGCCGGCTTCTCCACCCACAGCGTGCCGTCGTTGTCGAAGACCGCGATCCGGGCTTCGGGCTCAACGTAATCCGCGCCCGGCGTCGACACCCGCGCGACGAAGTCGACGATCGCCGACTTCGTCGGCCCGTCGTGCCAGGAGCTCAAATCCGCCAAGCTCAGCCGCCCGCCGATTCCATGGCCTTCTTCATCTTCTCCACCGCCGCGGTGATGGTGAACGACGCCGGCTCGGCACGCGGCGGGAACTCCTTGAACGTGTCCAGGAAACGCAGCACCAACGCGTTGCCGTAAAGAATGATGAAGACCCGCTCCAGGACCCAGTCCCAATAGGTGTTCGACGTGATGTCGGCACGCTCGAAGGGATCGGTGCGCAGATTGAACAGCTTCGGTGTCCGCAGTTCGGTGAACGGCTCGAACCAGATCTGCAGCGTGCCCTGGCAGCGCTGCTCGAGGAACACCAGCTTCCAGTTCTCGTACCTGATCCCGAGGACGTCGCAGTCGTCGGAGAAGTAGATCAGCCCGCGGCGGGGACTCTCGTCCTCGGCGCCGGTCAGATACGGCAGCAGGTTGTAGCCGTCGATGTGCACGTGGTAGGTCTTCGAGTCGATCGTATGACCCTGCTTGAGCTTGTCGACGATGGCTGGCTCGCCGGCGGCGGCCAGGAACGTCGGCAGCCAATCATGATGCTGCACAATCTCGTTGGAGACGACACCGGCCGGGATCCGTCCGGGCCAGCGGATCATCTCCGGAACCCGGAAGGCGCCCTCCCAGCCGGTGTTCTTCTCACTTCGGAACGGCGTGGTGGCGCCGTCTGGCCAGCTGTTGGCATGCGGGCCGTTGTCGGTGGAGTACATGACGATGGTGTCCTCGGCGATGCCGAGTTCGTCGAGGCAGTCCAGCAGCTGCCCGACATTCCGGTCGTGGTCGATCATCGTGTCGTGGTACTCGGACTGCCAGCGGCCTGCCTGCCCGACGCTCTCCGGCTTGGTGTGGGTGCGAAAGTGCATGTGCGTCATGTTCATCCACACGAAGAACGGCGTCTCCGAATCGACCTGGCGCTTGATGAAGTCGATACACGCGTCGGTGGTCTCGTCGTCGATGGTCTCCATCCGCTTGCGGGTCAGCGGTCCGGTGTCCTCGATACGCTGCTTGCCGGCCGGTCCGAACCTCTCGTCGACCTCGTCGGAGACCTCCTCGGTCGCCCAGGAGTGGATGACGCCGCGCGGCATCAGTTGCCTGCGCAGCAGCGGCGCCTCCTCCTCGGTCGGATAGTCCGGGTTCTCCGGTTCCTCCTCGGCGTTGAGGTGATAGAGGTTGCCGAAGAACTCGTCGAATCCGTGCGCGGTGGGCAGGTGCTTGTTCAGGTCCCCGAGGTGGTTCTTGCCGAACTGTCCGGTGGCGTAGCCCAGCGGTTTGAGCAGTTCGGCGATCGTCGGGTCCTCCGCGGACAGGCCCATGTCGACGCCGGGCATGCCGACCTTGCTCAATCCGGTGCGGTACACGCTTTGTCCGGTGATGAACGACGACCGGCCCGCGGTGCAACTCTGCTCACCGTAGGAGTCGGTGAACCGCATGCCCTCCTTGGCAACGCGGTCGATATTGGGGGTGCGGTAGCCCATCAGGCCGTCGCTGTAGCAACTCAGGTTGGTGATGCCGATGTCATCGCCCCAGATCACCAGGATGTTCGGCTTGCCTTCGGGCATCGACGGCCCCTCGCTTCCCGCGATTGGTGTGGCATGTCTTCACCGAACTCTAGGCGACGCCGGCAAAGCGGTCTACGGTCTCGAACGCCCCTATTCGTCCGCGTCATCGGATCGCGCTGGACGGTCAGTGATCGGCGCCGAACTGTCCGGAGAGCCGATCATGACGCTCGGCGGAATCCTGATTCAGTCCGACGATTTCAGCGCATTTGCCCTTCGCGCGGTACTTCGTCGTGACGGCATCGAGTGCGGCGACGGTCGAGGCGTCCCAGATATGGGCGCCGGCCAGGTCGATGACCACTGTCGATGGATCGCCGAGGTAGTCGAACTGGTAAACCAGGTCGTTGCTGGAGGCGAAGAACAACTCCCCGCTGACGAAGTAGACGACCCGGTCGGACTCCTCGATCCTCTGCACGGTCACCATGTGCGAGACCCTGCGGGCGAAGAGCACCATCGCGGTCAGCGATCCGACGATCACCCCGGCGGCCAGGTTGTGGCTGACGACGGTCACCACGACGGTCGCCGCCATCACCGTGGTCTCGCTGCGCGGCATTCGCCGCAGGGTGGCCGGTGCGATGCTGTGCCAGTCCATGGTGGCGAACGACACCATGATCATCACCGCCACCAGGGCGGCCATCGGAATCAGCCCGACGATGTCACCGAGTCCGACCACCAGGACAAGCAGGAACACGCCGGCCAGGAAGGTCGAGATTCGGGTACGCGCGCCGGACACCGTGACGTTGATCATGGTCTGGCCGATCATCGCGCAACCGCCCATGCCGCCGAAGAACCCCGTCACCACATTCGCCACCCCCTGGCCCCAGCCCTCCCGGGTCTTGTCGGAGTGGGTATCGGTGATGTCGTCGACGAGTTTGGCGGTCATCAGCGATTCGAGCAAACCCACCAGTGCCATGGCCAACGCATACGGGGCGATGATCGACAACGTCGCGAGGGTCAACGGAACATGGGGAAAGAACAGGCTCGGCGGGCTCGAGGGCAGCTCACCCTGGTCTGCGACCGTGGGCACATCCACACCGAAGACCACCGCGACGGCCGTCAGGACGAGGATGGCGACCAGCGGAGCCGGCACCGCGGTGGTGAGCTTCGGCAACAGCACCATGATCAGTAGACCGACCCCGACGAACGGGTCGACCAACCCGGGAACGCCGAGCAGATGCGACATCTGGGACATGAAGATCAGCACGGCCAGCGCGTTGACGAAGCCCACCATCACGCTGCGCGGGATGAACCGCATCAGCCGTGCGACACCGAGCAGGCTCAACGCAATCTGCAACACCCCGGCCAGGATCACCGTCGCGATGAAGTAGTCCACCCCGTGCTCACGCACCAGTGGTGCGATCACCAGTGCGACGGCTCCGGTCGCCGCCGAGATCATCGCCGGACGTCCACCGACGAAGGCGATCGTCACCGCCATCGTGAACGACGCGAACAGACCCACCCGCGGATCCACACCGGCGATGATTGAGAACGAAATCGCCTCGGGGATAAGGGCCAGCGCGACGACCAGCCCGGCCAGCACTTCGGTTCGAAGGCGCCGCGGCGACCGCAGCGCCGCCCACACCGATGTGCTGGGGTCACCGGCCTCCCGAATGGCGGGGCCGGCGGAATCCGCACGTGTGGTCACAGCACTCCGTTCAGGTGGCGCCACGACGGAGCCTGATGGGGACATCCGCCGGAATCGAATGGGGCAGGTGCGCAACGCGTTCCATCGGTGAGGGCGCGGGCGATACCGCGCCACACCCTACCCTCGGTACCGAGCGCTAGCGGCAGCCCGCAGGCGCACCCCCAGCGCTCAGACCCGCAGGGTTGGCGTCAACGCGGCGCCGAGGATGTCAGCGTCACGGGTGGCTATGGTGAGGGCGCAGCGGGCCGCCTTCGGACACCTGATCGGAGCGCTCAGCAACCAGAGCAATGACTGGGTGTCGCGGTCCGTGCCCATACGAGGTATGTCGAATCTGCAGCACCGGCGAGTACGGACGGGGAACAAGACAGGCCAGGGCTTTAGGCCCTGGCCTGCTGTTATTCCAGTGGAGCTGCCGGGAATCGAACCCGGGTCCTACGGCATTCCCTCAAGACTTCTCCGTGCGCAGTTCGCTAGGTCTCTACTTGGATCTCCCGGTCACGCGAACAAGCCGAGATGACGATCCCAGTCGCTGTGGATTGTCCCGTTCAGTCCCGCGACCGGACTGAGCGGTGGATCCCTCTAGCTGATGCCAGGGTCCGGGCCGAGGGCCTTCCCGGTCTGACAGACACACCGTCGCTTAGGCAGCGAGGGCGTAGTCGCGCTGATTGGAATCGGCGCTTAATTGGTTGCAACGACGCTTACGGTGGTCTCTTGCCTGCACCGGCACGCTTCCCTTGATTCGATGCGCGAAGTCGAAACCGTTCAGCCCCTCGCATCCTGGTCGATGGCTTCGACCAGATCTCTCATGGTACGCACCTATAACGACAAACTCCACGCCGTTTAATCCCGCTCAGATGACGAAGGCAAGATTCTCCACGATCCGCTGGCCGGCCTCGGTGTCGCCGCCGTAGTCGACGGCCTGCGGCAGGTCGCTGATCAGCGGACGGCCGCCGGCCAGCCGGGTGAATTGCAGTCCGTCCATCGTGACGACGACGGTGGGCTCGGCGCCCCCGAAGTCTTCGACCACCGCGGCCCGGCCGTCCACCGCCACCCGAATCTCCCGGGCCACCGGCCCGGTCAGTCGCAGGAGCACCCGGGATCCCTCCGGCGCACGGCCCTTCTTCCCCACCACGAAACCCATGCCGGAGGCCAGTTCGTCGAGTGCCAGGCGGGTGTCCGGGCCGTTCAGATCATCAGGTCCGGCCGTGCGACCCACCGCGTCGCGGATGTCATGCTCGTGGACCCAGCAGTCGAAGATGCGCACCCGCATGAACCGCCCGTAGCTGTCAGGCCCGACGGGGGTGAACGTGACGGTGTTCCACTCGTCGGCGGACATCGCCGACAGCGCAGCCTTACGCCGGGTGGTGATCTCGCGGAACTTGGCCATCATCGAGTCCGGCGACTCCGGACGGAGATGCTCCACCCAGGCCTCGTTCAGCGCCCCGATGTCGTTGTGGACGTAATCCGGACGCGGGCCGTCGGATTCCGGAGTGGGTGTCCCGGACAGCAGCGCCTCGGTGCCGACGATGTGAGCGACGACGTCATGCACCGTCCAACCCGGAAGCGACGTGGGCTTCTCCCACTGCTCCTCGTTCAGACCGGACAGCAGGGCCTCGAGGGCATCCCAGGAGGCGAACAGGCCGGTGAGGATGTCATTCTTGTCCAGGACGGTGCGAGGACGCTGGTCTGCAGACATATCGGCGATGCTAGCCCGAGTCGCTACATCCCCTTGGCGCGCCGTCCCAACTCGCGCACCACCTCGCGCTGAGCGTCGCGCCGGGCGATGTCCTGACGTTTGTCGTGCGCCTGCTTACCGCGGGCCAGGGCCAACTCCACCTTCACCTTGCCGTCGATGAAGTACATCGACAGCGGCACCAGGGTGAGATTGCCGTCGCGGATCTTGCCGACCAGCAGGTCGATCTGACGGCGGTGCAGCAGCAGCTTGCGGTTCCGGCGCGGAGCGTGGTTGGTCCACGTGCCGTGGTGGTATTCGGCGATGTGCAGGTTGCGCAACCAGATCTCACCGTCATCGACGGTCGCGAAGGCATCGGCGAGCGACGCGGCCCCCTCCCGGAGGCTCTTGACTTCGGTGCCGGTCAGCACCACCCCGCACTCGAACACCTCGAGCACCGAGTAGTTGTGCCGGGCTTTCCGATTGGTGGCGATGACCCGCTTGCCGGAGCCCTTCTCATCCCCCAGCTTCTTGGCCGCCTTCTTCGACACCGGCTAATCCCGCACGTACAGACGCAGTGTCACGTAGGCCGTGACGGCGGCCATCACGACACCGACCCCGAACATGATCGGCGATACGTACAGCACGTCGGCATAGTCGATCCGGGCGATGAGATTGGCCCGGTAGAACTGGTCGAGCGCTCTCTCCAGGAACAGCGCCCGCACCCCGATGAGGCCCACGATGGCCAGTATCACGCCGATGGCCGCCGCGATCACCGCCTCGGTGAGGAACGGCAACTGGGTATACCACCTGGTGGCACCCACCATCCGCATGATCCCGATCTCGGTGCGACGGGTGTAGGCCGCCACCTGGACCATGTTGGCGATCAGCAGGATCGCGCCTACCGCCTGCACGATCGCGATGGCGAACGCCGCACTGGACAGCCCGTCGAGCACCGCGAACAGCCGGTCGATCAGCTCCTTCTGGTTGAGGACGTTGAGCACACCCGGCTGCCCCTGCATGGCCTTGTCGAAGTCCGCGTGCTTCTCGGGATCCTCGAGTTTGACGATGAACGAGGCCGGGAAGGAGTCCTTGGAGGCGACGTCCTTGTACTCCGGGAACTTGGTGACGGCATCGGTGTAGGCGTCATCCCGGTTCAGGAACCGCACACTCTTGACGTCGTCGCGAGCCTCGATCTGCGAACGCAGCGCCTTGCAGGCCTCGGCATCGCATGTCGGGTCGTTGGCCGAGACCTCATTGGTGAGGAACACCTGGCTCTCGACCCGGTCGAGGTAGATGTCGCGGGACTGGTTGGCCAACTGCATCACCAGCAGGCCGCCGCCGAACAGGCCGATGGAGATCGCGGTCGTGAGGATCATCGCGATCGTCATGGTGACGTTGCGACGCAGGCCGTTGACGACCTCATTGACGAGGAACCCGAAGCGCACTTAACGATCCATTCCGTAGACGCCGCGCTGCTCGTCGCGCACCAGCCGGCCCAGTGAGAGCTCCACCACCCGTTGGCGCATGGAGTCGACGATGTGGTGGTCATGGGTTGCCATCAGCACCGTGGTGCCGGTCCGGTTGATCCGGTCCAGCAGGTCCATGATGTCGCGGCTGGTCTCCGGGTCGAGGTTGCCGGTGGGTTCGTCGGCCAGCAGCACCAGCGGCCGGTTGACGAAGGCCCTGGCGATGGCGACCCGCTGCTGCTCACCGCCGGACAGCTCGCCGGGCAACCGGTGTGCCTTACCCGACAGCCCGACCATGTCGAGCACCTCGGGCACCACTTTCTTGACCAGCTCGGGCTTCTTGCCGATCACCTCCAGCGCGAAGGCCACGTTCTCGAAGGCCGTCTTCTGCTGCAGCAGCCGGAAGTCCTGGAACACGCAGCCGATCACCTGACGCAGTTTCGGGATGTGCCGGCCAGGCAGTTTGTTGACGTGGAACTTCGAGACCTGCACCTCGCCGGATGTCGGCTTCTCCTCTGCCAGGAGCAACCGCATGAACGTGGATTTGCCGGACCCCGTCTGACCGATCAGGAAGACGAATTCACCCTTGTCGATCTTGAGGCTGACGTTGTCCAGCGCCGGCCGAGTAGACGTCTTGTACTGCTTGGTGACGTGGTCGAGGGTGATCATCACGGCTCGCCAGTCTAGCCGCAGGTCGCCGAACTAAGCCGTTGGCGTTGCCGGGGCCGACAGCGGGCCCTGGCGGGCGGCGCCGGTGCCACCCGCGCCCGGGGTGGCCGTGGGCGGAGCGGACGGCACCGGCGCACTGGTCGCGGCCCCACTCGGCGTCGGGGCGGCCGGTGTCGATGTGGCGGGCCCGGAGGCCGGGGTCGGCGGGGCTCCGCTCGTGGCGCCGCTCGTCGGCGTATCGGTGGCAGTGCCATCGGGACCCGGAGACGTCGGGGTCGTCGGCGTGGTCTCCGTCGTCGGGGTCGTCGTCGGGGTCGTCGGCGTGGTCTCGGTCGTCGTGGTGGAGTAGTCCGGACGTTGTACGTCGGTCCGCGGGACCCAGGTGTACGCGGGGTCGGGAATGAACCCGGGCGGCACCACATTGCTGGCGGGCACCTGACTGGGATCCGGGCCGGAGTCATAGGTCTCGTAGAGCCACCAGCAGCCGATGAAGACGATGATCAGCGCGACTGTGGATGTACGAACCCGCCCCCAGAGGATGTATCCAGGCCAGGTCCGACCCTCTTTGGGAGTGATCGTCTTCTTCATCAGCGCACCGGTCCCTGGGTCTGCTCGGCTCCACCGGCCGTCGCCGGGTGCACCAGCGCCCCGACCATCGGCGGGCTGTCGGCAGGGGTGACGACCCCGGCCCGCGTCAGTGCCGCGATGACCAGAAGGCGCAGCCCACGACCGACCTCGAACTGCTTGCCGGGCAGAGTTCGGGCGACCATCCGCAGGTTGACGGTGTCCAGGCCGATACTCTCCACACCCATCAACTGCGGCTTGTCCAGCAGCAGGTCGGCGAGTTCGGGGTCGTCGGCCGCGTTGTCGCACACCCGGTGCAGCACGTCGTTGACCACGTTGAGATCCGCCGAGGTCGGGATCGGAATGTCGATGACGGCCCGTGCCCAATCCTTGGACAGATTGAGCGATTTCATGATCTGGCCGTTGGGGATGGTGTACATCTCCCCTTCCGACGTGCGCAGCTTGGTCACCCGGAGCGTGACGTCCTCGACGGTGCCCATCGCGTCGTTGCTCGAGCCCAGAGTCAGCTGGACCAGGTCGCCGAACCCGTACTGCTTCTCGGTGATGATAAAGAACCCAGCCAGCAGGTCCTGCACGATCCGCTGCGCGCCGAAGCCGAGGGCGGCACCCAGCACCGCGGCGGGCGCCACCAGCGAACTCACCGGGACGGCAAGCACGTCGGTGATCTCCAGGGCCACCACGATGCACAGCAGGCCGATGGCGACGTAGGAGATCACCGAGGCGACCGCCTGGCGATGCTTGACGCTCTCGGACCGCACCAGTGCGTCGCTGTCCTGGAAGTTGGCGTCGATCCGCCGGGTGATGCGCTGCGCGGCCCAGTTGATGAAGCGGGCCGCCAACACTCCGCCGATCACCAGCAGACAGATCTTGAGGCCACGGGTCAGAATCCAGTTGCCGAACTCGCCGTGCCAGAAGTCGTACCAGCGTTGGGCGAACGGCAGGGCCAGAATGTCAGTCGGCAAAGTCAGTCATCTCGTCGGTTGCGCCACCGGATTCCCGCTTCGAGGAATCCGTCGATGTCCCCGTCCAGTACCGCCGCGGGATTGCCGACCTCGTACTCGGTCCGCAGATCCTTGACCATTTGGTAGGGGTGCAGAACGTAGGACCGCATCTGGTTACCCCACGAGCTGCCGCCGTCGCCCTTGAGGGCGTCAAGTTCAGCCCGCTCCTCGGAGCGCTTGCGTTCGAGCAGCTTCGCCTGGAGTACCCGCATGGCAGAAACCTTGTTCTGCAGTTGCGATTTCTCGTTCTGGCAAGTGACGACGATACCGGTCGGGATGTGGGTGAGTCGAACCGCGGAGTCGGTGGTGTTGACCGACTGACCACCCGGACCGCTGGACCGGTAGACGTCCACCCGCAGGTCGGTCTCGGGAATCTCGATGTGGTCGGTGGTCTCCACGACGGGCAGCACCTCGACCTCCGCAAAAGACGTCTGCCTGCGGCTTTGGTTGTCGAACGGGCTGATCCGCACCAGCCTGTGGGTGCCCTGCTCCACCGAGAGGGTGCCGTAGGCGAACGGGGTGTGCACCGCGAAGGTGGCACTCTTGATCCCGGCTTCCTCGGCATAGGAGGTGTCGAAGACCTCAACCGGGTAGCCGTGTTGCTCGGCCCACCGGATGTACATCCGCATCAGCATTTCGGCCCAGTCGGCGGCGTCCACCCCGCCGGCACCGGATCGAATGGTGACCAGCGCCTCACGCTCGTCGTACTCCCCGGACAGCAGCGTCCGGACCTCCATGGCCTCGATATCGGCCTGCAGCGCGGTCAGTTCGGCGTCGGCCTCCGCCAGCGCGGTCTCCCCTTCGCTGCCACCCTCCTCGGAGGCCAACTCGTAGAGAACCGGCAGGTCGTCGAGTCGGCTGCGAAGGGCCTCGACCCGGCGCAGTTCGCCCTGGGCGTGCGACAGCTCGCTGGTGACCCGCTGGGCGTTGGCCTGGTCGTCCCAGAGTTTCGGGTCCGCGGCCTCGTGTTCGAGTTTGGCGATCCGGGCGCGCAGTTCATCGATGTCGAGCACCCTCTCCACCGTGGTCAGGGTGGTGTCGAGGGCGGCGATCTGAGACTGACGATCCAGGTCCACGTGGTGCCACGTTACCGGCGGTCCCGACATGGCCGCGACCTCCCGCGGCTACCATCCCCAGGATGCGTCCCTTCTATATCGCGATCGTCGGCGCCGGCCCGTCCGGATTCTTCGCCGCCGCGTCGCTGCTGCGCGCCGCCGACTCCGCCGTCTCCGAGGGGGGTCGGGACATCCGCATCGACATGCTGGAGATGTTGCCCACCCCGTGGGGCCTGGTGCGCTCCGGAGTCGCCCCGGACCACCCCAAGATCAAGTCGGTGAGCCGGACGTTCGAGAAGGCGGCCGAGGACCCGCGATTCCGCTTCTTCGGCAATGTCGCCGTCGGAACCCACGTGTCGGCCGACGAACTCGCGCAGCGCTATGACGCCGTCGTCTACGCCGTCGGCGCCCAGTCCGACCGCCCGATGGGCATCCCCGGCGAGGACCTGCCGGGCAGCGTGGCGGCGGTGGACTTCGTCGGCTGGTACAACGCCCATCCGCACTTCGCCGAGATGGCGCCGGATATCTCCTCGGGCCGGGCGGTCGTGGTGGGCAACGGCAACGTGGCGATCGACGTCGCGCGCATCCTGGTCACCGACCCCGACGTGCTGGCCAAGACCGACATCGCCGATCACGCCCTGGACTCACTGCACGCCCGCGGTGTCTCCGAGGTGGTGATCGTCGGCCGGCGTGGACCGCTGCAGGGCGCGTTCACCACCCTTGAGTTGCGTGAACTCGGCGAGTTGGACGGCGTGGACGTGATCGTCGACCCCGTCGACCTGGCAGGGATCACCGACGCCGACGCCGAAGCCGCCGGCAAGACCACCACGGCCAATATCAAGGTGCTGCGCGGTTACGCCGAGAAGACCGCCGCCGGCGAGCAGACCGCCGGGAACCGTCGGATCGTGTTCCGTTTCTGCACCTCGCCGATCGAGATCCGCGGCGCCGGACGTGTCGAGGAGATCGTGCTCGGCCGCAATGAACTGGTCACCGATGACAGCGGGCGGACGGTGGCGCGTGACACAGGGCAGCGCGAGACGCTGCCCACCCAGTTGGTGGTGCGCGCGGTCGGATACCGCGGTGTGGCGATACCCGGCCTGCCGTTCGACCAGACCGCGGGAACCATCCCGCACGAGGAGGGCCGGATCGCCGGGCGCGCCCGCGACTACGTCGTCGGCTGGATCAAGCGCGGCCCCTCCGGGGTGATCGGCACCAATAAGAAGGACTCCCAGGACACCGTCGACACCCTGGTCGCCGACCTGGCCGGCGCCGCGGTGCGCGAGGTGGGCGACGACTACCCGGCGGAGTTGGCCGACTGGTTGGCGGAGCGTCAGCCCAAGCTGATCAGCGACGCGCACTGGCAGGCGATCGACGCGCACGAACGCTCAGCCGGTGAGCCGCACGGCCGGCCGCGAGTCAAGATCCCCAGCGTCGAACGTCTGCTGCACGTCGGGCACGGGTAACGAAGTCCTGTCGCGCGGTCTTGTCCCCGGGTGGATCTATCATCGAATGTATGTTCGATGACATGTTGGTGGTCGATCCTGAAGCCGGCGAATCCGCCCTGATCGCCCAGATCACGGCACTCGAACGACTGAAGTCCGCCGCGGCGGCTGCGCAGGCTCGCGCGGCCGCCGCGTTCGCCTCCGCGCGACGGGCCGCCGAGACTGCCGCCGGTATTCCCTCCCGGCGCCGTGGCCGCGGAGTTGCCGCCGAGATAGCGCTGGCCCGCCACGACTCCCCCGCCCGCGGGAGTCGGCATCTGGGGTTCGGGCAGGCGTTAGTTCACGAAATGCCGCACACCCTGGCCGCACTGGAACGAGGTGATCTGTCCGAATGGCGGGCCACCCTCATCGTCCGGGAGAGCGCCTGCCTCGACGTCGAGGACCGGCGCGCCCTCGACGCCGAATTGTGCGCCGACCCGAGTCGGCTGGCGGGGCTGGGCGACCGACGGATCGCGGCCGACGCCAGGGCCATCGCCTACCGCCTCGATCCGCACGCTGTGGTGGACCGGGCCGCGCGAGCGGAGAACGAGCGCTGTGTCACCGTGCGGCCCGCACCGGATTGCATGACCTACCTCACCGCACTCCTGCCGATGGCCCAGGGCGTGTCGGTGTACGCGGCACTGTCCCGGACGGCCGATCAATGCGGTGACGGTCGCAGCCGCGGGCAGGTGATGGCCGACACCCTCGTCGAGCGGGTGACGGGGCGGTCCGCGGCGGTCGTCACCCCTGTCGCGGTAAACCTGGTTCTCGCCGACGAGACCATGGTCGGCGGATCGACGGAGCCTGCGACCGTGGTCGGCTACGGTCCGATACCGGCGGGCGTGGCCCGCCGACTGATCTGTGCGGCAACCGCCGACCCGGAATCACACGCGACGTTGCGCCGGCTGTATCGCCATCCCCGTTCCGGAACGCTGGTTGCGATGGAGTCCAGGTCCCGAATCTTCCCCAAGGGGCTTGCCCGGTTCATCGCCCTGCGGGACGGCACCTGCCGTACCCCGTACTGCGACGCGCCCATCCGGCATACCGACCATGCGACGCCGGCTGCACGCGGTGGTCTGACGACCGCGTCGAACGGGGCCGGTTCATGCGAGGCCTGCAACTACACCAAGGAAGCCGACGGCTGGCGGGTGACCACCCACACCGGCGAAAACGGCTCGCACACAGCGTTATTCAGCACACCCACCGGGGCCCAGTACCGCTCGACCGCTCCCCCGTTAGCGGGTCCACCCCGGATCGACACCAGCGAGATGGAACTGGAGATCGGAGTCTCACTGGCTCGGCACGCCGCCTAGTTCTGGTGCGGCGGCGCCGGGGGAACCGGTGGAACAGGCGGCACCGGTGGGACGGGCGGGGCGAACCCCCACTTGTCCGGGTTCTTCGGCGAGTACACCACCGGGATCAACTGCCCCATGCTCGGCCAGTCGTTCACGTCGACGGCCATCCGCTGGTACACCACATGCTCGGCGACCGTCGGACCGTTGATCACCCCACTGATCGTGACGAACTGTTCTCCGGTGGCGTCCGGGCGCGGGCTCACGCCGGTGACCAGCAGGGTGCCCTGAGCCATGTCACCGCGCGGCCCGCGCTTGCCCATCAGCCGCGGTCCGAGCAGCAGGGCAAGAGATCCGACAATGAGCAACAGCACGGCGAACTCCATCATGGTGCCCATGGTAGGACTGCAGCCATGAGCGACCCCCGGCCCGACCTCGAGGCTGACCTCGACGTGGCATTGGCACTGGCCGACCGCGCTGACGCGATCACCTCGGCCCGCTTCGGCGCGCTGGACCTCCATGTCGAACACAAGCCGGACCTCACACCGGTGAGCGACGCCGATCTCGCGGTCGAGACCGCGCTGCGCGACATCCTCGCCGACCAGCTCCCCGACGACTCGATCTTCGGCGAAGAACACGGCGGCGAGCCCTCACACCAGGGACGGCAGTGGGTGATCGACCCGATCGACGGAACGAAGAACTTCGTTCGCGGTGTGCCGGTCTGGGCAAGCCTGATCGCACTGTTGCAGGACGGCATTCCGATCGTCGGCGTGGTGAGCGCGCCGGCCCTGAACCGGCGCTGGTGGGCCGGGTACGGCCTCGGCGCCTTCGCCTCCGTCGGCGACGGTGCGCCCCGGCGCCTGTCGGTCTCGGCCGTGGCGGAATTGGGATCGGCCAGCCTGTCGTTCTCCAGCCTGTCCGGATGGGCCGAACGCGGACTGCGGGACAGGTTCGTCGCTCTGACCGACGCCGTCTGGCGGGTGCGGGCCTACGGCGACTTCTTCTCCTACTGTCTGGTGGCCGAGGGCGCGGTCGACATCGCCGCCGAACCGGAGGTCAGTCTGTGGGACCTTGCCCCCCTGGACCTGCTCGTCCGTGAGGCCGGCGGCATGTTCACCGCTCTCGACGGCACGCCCGGCCCGCACGGCGGCAGCGCGGTGGCCAGCAACGGCCGACTCCATCACGACACGCTGGGCTACCTTACTCAGGAGTAAGATAGGCTGGCCACATGGCCAACGCCCCCGCCAATCACAGCCCCCGTGCCCGCGAGAGCGCCGTCGGCAGATTCCGGCCGCAACGTTCCGCCATCGACCTCGGAATGGCGCTGCTGACACCACTGCTG